>Ga0302235_10000577_pt1 | contig 28713 bp, 28 predicted proteins | sample II_Palsa_N3_3_FD_193577 | JGI IMG/M metagenome (GOLD analysis project Ga0302235, IMG submission 193577) | Peat permafrost microbial communities from Stordalen Mire near Abisko, Sweden - II_Palsa_N3_3 | ecosystem: Environmental > Terrestrial > Soil > Palsa > Peat permafrost | place: Sweden...
GACGACCGCTCCCGCGGGGACGAAGCAGCAGTCTGGACGTTGGCGGCGACTGCGCCTCGAAGTCGGCTGGTGCGGTTACGTGCGGTGTTGGTCCTGGCGGTAGTGGCCGATGCGAGCGATGTCACGGCCTGTTGAGGGGCACTGCCACCACGCGGTGTCCGTCTGCTCGTCCCACGATGGCGTTGCCGGATGAGGGTGGCCCGGGCAGGCTGGTCGGGCCTGACCCCAGCCGCCACGTGTCTCCGGGAAGAACTGTTCCTGGAGATAGTCCGCGAATCGCTCCAGCAGCGCCGCACCACGCTCCTCGGGCGAAACGATGAACGAGACACGGCCTGTCTCAGATAGCTCGCGGAGGTGCACCACCCAACATGCCTCGCCGTCCCATTGCTCCCGACCGTAGGAGATCTCCAAAGGGATCGCCTGCGGCTGTTGCAGGTCAGCGAGGACGGCATCCACCGCCTCGGTCAGCCAGCCTGACAGGCTCTCGGTACTCACCCCACGATTGTTGCAGCGAGCCTCTTTCCACGTGACCGCCCGCGCCCCGCCGTTGTTCCGAAGTCGCGTGAGGGCGCCGCTTAAACTGCCGTTGATGACGGACGATCACGAGGCGGAGGCCTCGGCGAGCAAGAACGGCCGCGTGTGGCGCATCGGCAACGAAGCCGATGTCGCGTGGATCCGGCAGAGCACCGCGGTCTCGTTTGCGATCACGTCTGCGATCCCGCCGGTATTTGAGGCCTACGCCACCCTGGAGCTTCCCGGCAGCGGGGCCCACGACGCACGCTCGCCACTGGAGGATCCGGACCGTCACAACGCTGGAGTGCTAGCGGTACTGAGCGAGCATTCCGCGGTGCAGCCGTGGTGGCTTGGCTATCTCGACACCGGCGGCGCGGACATCGTCTTCTACGACGCGCCGAAGGTGAGGCCGGGCCCCACCAGCGACGGGTGGTATGTGCTGGTCGAGGCTGGCCCGGAGCAGGCGGGTGTCTGGCGCGAGCAACAGCATTCGAAGGGTCCCCTGCCGGATCTGATGTTTCCGGCCGACCGCTCGTGGCTGTACTCGACCTTGTGGGATGACGACTGGACGTGCATCGGCGGATCACGAGCGCTCATCGACGCTTTGCTCGCCCATCCCGATCTGGGACATCGGGCTCACGAGGTCAACCCATCACTCAAAGATGCAACCCCACCCGGCCACACCGCGATCTGATCGATTGAGCCAGCGCGCCACGCAGGGCGAGACGCCTCCATCGCCCTGGCGAGAGCAGCAGCCTGAGGTCGGTCGAACTCGGATATCGCGGCTCGTCCGATGCGGGGGCGAGGCCGGTTACCTCCAGTGCTCCTGCTTCCCGCGCAAGGTATGGAAGCCGCCGCGTTCAGTGCGGTGCGGGCTGTGTTCGTCAGCCTTTATCGTGGATCGTGATGGCGTAGCCGTCGGGGTCTCTGAGCGTGAACGTCCGGCCGAAGGGGCTATCGAAGGGCTCGGTCAGGATCGTCACGCCGTGCTGGGCGAGTCGGTCGTGAAGAGCTTGGGCGTCGTCGGCCCGCAGCCACAGCGCCACGCCGAGGCCGGGCGCTCCACTGTCGAGATCGGTTCCTGGCAGCGGGTCTCTGAGCGCAAACGCGATTGGCTGGGTGGCGAACACGACGGCGTGCGGAGGTCCGGGTGCTCGCGTGAGCCCTAGCTCACGTTCGTAGAACTCGGCGGCACGCTCGATGTCGCGAACCTGGAGGGCAATGAAATCGGGGCCTGCAACGGTAGACACAGGGAGATCCTTCCATTAGTTGTCAAGGTCTTGACGTTAGCAGACTATGTCAAGATCTTGACATGAGCCAAGTCGATGTCGATCAATCCGTGGGCTACGCGCTCAAGCGCGCCCAACACGCTCTGCACTCAACGATGGACGGGGAGCTGCGCGACTACGGGCTCAGCGTCTCGCAGTACGCCTGTCTAGAGATCCTCGCGGCGCGTCCGCGCATCTCAAACGCAGACCTGGCGCGCGACGCGTTCGTCACCCGGCAAGCGATGCACCAACTCCTCACCGGCCTACAAGCGACCGGGCTCGTGAGCGCCGCCGGCCAGGGCCGCAGCCAACGCTACACCCTCACGGCCAAGGGACGCACCCGCCTAAGCACGGCTTCCTCGACCGTCGCTGGGATCGAGCAACGCATGCTCGCGATGCTGAGTCGCGCCGAGCGCGAGCAGCTGCACCGCCAACTAAGCGTCTGCGCGACCGCGCTCGGCCCGCCTGAACAGACGTACTGGGTGAGCACGATCAGCCGAGACCACGTGCAGCTGAGCGTAAAGGGCGGATTCACCCAGGCAGGCCACGGCAAGTCTTCCGGACTCAAGCGGCTGAAGGCTGATGACTGGCTCGTCTACTACTCGCCCAAGACGGGCCTGCGAGACGGCGAGCCGGTGCAGGCCTTCACGGCAATAGGTCGGGTCGTCGACGAAGATCTCTACCAGGTGGACCAGGCGCCGGGGTTCACACCGTGGCGCCGCAACATCGAGTTCGTCAAGAGCGTTGAGGCACCGATTAGACCGCTGATCGACCAGCTCAGTTTCATCAAGGACAAGCGCCACTGGGGGAGCATGTTCCGGTTCGGCCTATTCGAGATCCCACCAGAAGACTTCGCGGTGATCTCACGGGCCATGAAAGCCAAGAACCCGAGTAGCCGCCGTACCGCAACACGGTCATGATCCTGCCAGCGGGCAACCCGGCGGCCGAGGAGCAGGACTTACCTCCGGATGTACCTCAGAGCCGCCAGGAACAGGGTCCGAACAGTTGCCCCCTCGGACCCGACGATCCGTGTCCCCGCCGCCGGGTCACGCCTTGACGAGCCCCATCTTGATCAGGCTCTCAGCGGTTTCGATGATGGTCTCCTCGGCCCTTCGAGGCTGCCAGCCCAGCACGCGACGGGCCTTCTCGTCACTGATGTTCTTCGTGATGCCCAGATCGGGCACGATCCAGCGTGCTGACTTGTCGAAAATGGCAGCGATGCGGATCACGAAATTGGGGACCGACCGGCTGGGCACACGCTTGGCTCGTTCGCCCAGGCTTCCCTTCAAGATGACGCCGATCTCCTTCAATTTGAGGCCCGATCCGCTCGCGGCGATGAAGCGCTGACCGGCAGCTTCGGGTGTCGTCATGGCCAGCAGGTGCGCGCTCGCCACGTCTCGCACGTCCACAACCGGGAGCCACAGATCGGGATAACCGGGCATTGCCCCATCGAGGAATCGCCGGATGAACTCGTTCGAGCCGGAGACAGCCTTGCCCATCACCGGGCCGAACACCGCGACGGGATTGATCGCGGCGAGCTCCATCGAACCACCCTCGGCGGCCATGAAATCCCAGGCCGCACGCTCGGCGACGGTCTTGCTCTTGTAGTACGCATTGACGGCGGGACCGTCGAGGACGGTCCAATCGTCCTCGGTGAATAGGCGATCGGTACGTCCGTAGCCCATGCCAATCGCCCCGAATGCGGACGTGAGCACGACCCGCTTGACACCGGCATCGCGCGCCGCGCGCAGCACTCGCAACGTCCCGTCGCGAGCTGGAATGATGAGCTCGTCCTCGTCATCGGGAATGTCAATGGGCAGCGGCGAGGCGACGTGCAACACGAAGTCGCATTCCGCGACGGCGTCGGCCCACCCGGTGTTGCTCGTGAGATCCGCTGCCACGAACTCCAACGAGTCGCCGGGCTGTTGACCGGCGCCACTGAGCGCCGACCGTACATCCGGCTCGCGCTCACGGGACCGCACGGTCGTGCGCACGAGGTAACTCTGCTCGAGCAGTTGGAGAATGCAGTGTTCGGCAATAAACCCTGAGCCGCCCGTGACGAGAACCCGCTGTTGAGTCATTGCTCCTCCAGCAGGCCGAGTTCGCGCAGGCTCTCGGCGGTCTCGACGATCGTGGTCTCGGCCGGGCGTGGGCGCCAGCCGAGCTCCTGCTTGGCGCGGTCGTTGTGGATCGTCAGCGGCGACGGGTCCTCCCCGGGCGCCTCGTCGGTTGTGACGTGCTCGCCTGCAGGCCCGAGGTGGTCGCGGAGGATCTGTGCCAGCCCCAGCCAGGTGATCGTCGGGCCGTCCGCCAACAGCAGGTATCGCTTCCCGGCGGCAGCAGGAGTGGCCATCGCCGTGATATGCGCGTCGGCGACATCGCGTACGTCGACGACGCCGAAGCGCTGGCGTGGCAGCGCCGGCATCGTGCCCTCGATGATCGCCTTGAAGTAGGTCAGCGTCGAGCGCAGTGCCAACACCAGCGACGGGCCGGCGATGAATGTCGGGTTCATCACCACCAGCTGGGTGTCGCCTCCTTCGGACTTGATGAAGTCCCAGGCGGCACGCTCGGCGATCGCCTTGGAGCGCGGGTAGGGGGGCAATCCTGGCGTGTCGGGGTCGGTCCAGTCCTCCTCGGTGTAGTCGCGGACTGCCTTGGGCGAGTAGCCCACCGCCGCGAACGAGGAGGTCAGCACCACCCTGCCCGCGCCGGCGTCTCGGGCTGCCTTCAGCACACGCAGCGTGCCCTCGCGGGCGGGGACGATCAGCTCGTCGGGGTCCTTGGGCTGGGCGGACGGGATCGGCGAGGCGACGTGGTGAACCTCCTCCACACCCTCAAGCGCGGCCGACCAGCCCTCGTCGGAGCTGAGATCTGCTGCCACCAGCTCGACGCCGGTGTCGTCCACACCACCGCGGCGCACGGCCGCGCGCACAGCCTCCTCACCATCCAGGGAGCGCACCGTCGCGCGCACCTCACGCCCATCCCGCAGCAACGCCGCGATCAGCTGCGTGCCCAGATATCCGGACCCGCCTGTCACCAACACCTCAGAGCTCATCCGAGCACCACCTCCTCCAGTCGTGGGAGCACTTTCTGTACCTGCGAGTTCGCCTCAGCTTCCGCGTCCGCATCCTCACGGCTGCGGGCGTCCCAGAGCGCGGCCTTCGCCCGTAGGTAATTGAGGTGCATGCGCAGCGTCTTGATTTCGGCCTCGACCCGCTTGGCGTGCTGCAGCAGCAGATCGCGCTGCTCACCCGCCTTGGCGTGCCCAAGCTCGCGGTTGGCCTGGTAGGTGCGCATCTCCTCGATCCCGATGCCCATCGCGCGCAGACACGCCAGCACCTGCAACGTGTCGAGATCCTGCTCGCGGTAGCGGCGGTGGCGGCTGCTCGGGTCGCGGGCGATCGGACCGATCAGCCCGATCTCCTCGTAATAGCGCAGTGTCGGCCCGCTCAGCCCGCTGCGCCGGGAAACATCTTGGATGGTGAGAGTCGTCATGAGGCTACCTTGACATACCTCAAGCGCTTGAAGTCAAGGGCCTTGATGAAGTTTTTTCCAGAGACAGCCAGTGGGCAGCGTGACGCTCGGCACAGACACCCGCGCCGCCAACACCGACCCGACCTGCTCGTCGCCAATTGCAGGGCCGCGGCGCTTGCTTTCCCTTGGCGAGCGGTAGCCAGCGTCGGCGCTGATGGCGTTGCTGCTTAGGACGAGCACGGGCACTGGCTCACGCCAACAGGGACACTTCCGCATCGCGCCGCGTAAGCAAGCATGAACCGCCTCACCCGAAGGGCTCCCGCCCGTCAGCCGGAGATTGTACGTTCGAGGGCGCGCTGGCGGGTGGGTCGCTGGGTGAGCCGCGCCAGGTAGTCCCTCAGGTTCGCCGGGAGCTCATCTGCAAAGCCGATGCGCTCCGTGAAAGCCAGCGTGCTCCCGACAAGTACGTCAGCCACCGTGAAGCGCTCGCCGACGAGATAGTCGCTGCCATCCAAGGCGCTGGACACCGCGCGCGCGGCCTCGTCAAAGCGCTGTCGTGCAGCGGCGGACCGGTCGGGGTCGCGCTGAGCGTGCACGGCGGACTCGATCAGCGGCGGCTCGAGCTCGGCTGGGGCGAAGATCGTCCACTGGTAAAGCAGGGCGCGCTCGCGGGTCCCTGGTGCCGGCGCGAGGCCGGCGTCGGGATGCAGGTCCGCGAGGTGCAGGCAGATCGCCGCCGATTCGAATACGAACCCTTCCTCGTCCTCGAGTACGGGCACGCGGCCCAGGGGATGGCGGGCGCGATGCTCCTCGCTCTTGCTCTCTTCGCGCGTCATCACCGCGACCTCATACGGCTCGCCGAGCTCCTCGAGCATCCATGCGACGCGGATCGGGCGGCCCGCGTGCTCTCGGTGGTAGAGGCGCACCATGGACGGCACGATAGTGGCTGGCGCGAGAGCTCGCCCGCCTGGCCGCAGGGCTCAGGTTTGGTGCTGGCCGTACCCGCCGGTTAACCACAACGCCGGTGATCGGTGCCCCGTGCTGGACGACACTTGGGACGGTCTGCGGGTCTTGCCAAGGCGACTCGGCGACCTACTTCGGCGCGTAGACGAGGACGATCACGCCGCTGTCAAATTGCGTGGCCTTCGCGAGGGCGAGGTGCGGTGCGGAGTCGATGTCGGCAAAAAGGTGCTTACCCCTGCCGACCGCCACGGGCGTGAGGAGGAGATGAAACTCATCGATCAGTCCGTGCTCCATGAGCGTGGTGTCAAGCGGACCGTTCCCGTACTTCAGGAGATTCTGTCCGGACTTCCACTTTAGGTCATCGACGAATGTCGCGACATCGCCATCCTAGGTCAGTAATTCCTTGATCATGAGGCTCTCGCACGACATTGGGGGAGAGGGCAGGCTGGGCTAGTCCCTCTGGCATCACGCGCAATGCGGGCGGCGGCGGGTGGTAGTGTCGGGGCGTGTTTCGCTCAGCCGCCCACCTCACATCGGTGGTCGTCGTGTTCTTTGCGGTGAACGCCACCGCTGGCTCGGCTGTCGCCTCGTCGACGAAGGTCGACTTCGGGGACATCTCCCATAAGGGCCTGAAGAGCCTGGGGCAGGCCTCGACGGGGCTGAAGCTATCGCTCGAGCTGGGGATGGTCGCCAACCAGCAGGGCATCGCGAATGCCGTGAAGGCAGCAAGCAATCCCTCCTCGTCGACCTACGGCCAGTATCTCTCGCTGTCGACGCTGCAGAAGAAGTACGGCGCCTCCTCCTCGCGGCGCAACGCGGTGCTCGGTGCTTTCAAGCCCTACGGCGTGACGGCCACCGTCGATGTGACGCACCTGCGGGTCGGCGCGACGGTCAGCATCAAGAACGCGCAGAAGCTGTTCGGCACGAAGTGGGACCTGTACGCGACCGGCCAGCCGAATCAGGCCGTAGCGCTTCCGGTCAACACGCCGAAGTTGGGTTCGGGTCTGAAGGGCAACGTCGACACCGTCTCGGGCCTGGGGCTCTATGTCACCCAACGTGCATCCGCCAGCTCTTCGGTGTCCCGCGCGCAGGCCCTGACCGTGTCGGTTGCGGGCGGGACGCCCACCCGCACCGGGACGATCGAACCGGGCTGTGCCACCACGACGTACCCCGCGGGTGTGTTCTCGAGCGCCGGCCTGTTCCCCAACCAGATCCTCAGCGCTTACGGGATCGCCCAGCTGCAGGCCGGCGGCTTGCAGGGCCAGGGCTCGCGGATCGCCATCCTCGGCGAAGCGCCGACGCCGGTCAACGATGTCACCGCGTACCGCAACTGCTTCGGTTTCCCCGGGACCGCGTTGCAGATCCACGGCGGCTCGAACGTCGCCCCGATCCTCGAGAGCTCGCTGGACGCGATGACGGTTGCGATGGTGGCGCCAAAGCTTTCGCGGCTGGACCTGTGGGTGAAGGCGCTCGGGAAGGCCGACCCGCAGGGCGCCCTCGAACTGCTGGCCCAGCCGCTACAGGCGACGAAGAACGGCACCCCGCTCCCGAATGTGATCTCGATCTCCTACGGCGTGTGCGAGGCGAGCGTCGCGCCGTACACCGCGGCCCGCACCCTGTTCGAGCGCCAGGCAGCCGCGACGGCCGCGCTGGGGATCACGATCGTCGTCGCAGCAGGCGACAGCGGCTCGTCCTCGTGCGCGCACGGGGTGCCCTCCTCCCAGCTCAACAGCTTCGACAAGCAACAGTCGGCCTCCTGGCCGGCAACCTCGCCGTGGGTGCTCGCTGTCGGCGGGACCAACCTCACACTCACGCCCGCCAACACAATCGAATCATCAGGCGTGTGGAACGATACGGCGTACCCGCCGCCATACCAGCAGACCGCCGCGGGCGGAGGCGGCGTCAGCACCTTCGAAAAGCGCCCGTGGTGGCAGCCGGCGATCCCGTCGCAAAGCACCTACCGAATGGTTCCCGACGTCGCCGCGTTCGCGGACCCGAGCCCCGGCTACGCCATCGTCTGCTCGCCCGAAGTGCAGGGCTGCGGCCCCCCGCCCGGCCAGACGATCTCGTTCGTCGGCGGCACGAGCGCGGCCACCCCCCTCGTCGCGGGGATGATCGCCCTCTGGGACCAGCAGGCCAAGCAGTCCGGCCTACCCAACCCCGGGTTCGTCCCGCCGCTGCTGTACTCGATCGCCCAACACGCACCCGGATCGTTCCTGGACATCACCACCGGGAGCAACACCGTGTTCGGCGGAGTGTCGTGCTGCACAGCGACCCCCGGGTTCGACCTCGCATCCGGGCTCGGCTCGCCGCTCGCCGCCCAAATCGCCCAGAACCTGCACCACTGACGCCCCGACACAGTCACGTCCGCTGCCACACGACCTACTCCTGGGACGTCGCGGACCTCCACCGATCGCTACTGGTAGTAAGTCGATGCCCCGAATGGACCTGTCGGCTGCTGACGCCGGGCGTTTGCGCAAGTGGTGACCACCACCTACAGGTCGTCTGACACGCGGCCGTAGCGAAGGTAAACCACGCGAGAGCCAAACGTGCGTGTCTCGATCAGCTTGAGGTCGATCCCTTTCTCCAGGGTCGGGAAGTAGGGCGTGCCGCCGCCGAGTAGGACCGGGCTGACGAACAGCCGCCACTCGTCGATCAGCGCCAGCTTCATACACGCACGGGCGAGGCCGGCGCCGCCGACGGCGATGTCCTTTCCGGGCTGTTCCTTGAGCCTCGAGATCTCCTCGCCGACGCCGTCTCTGGCCAGCCTGGTGTTGCCCATCACGGTCTCCAGCGTCGTGGAGAACACGACCTTCGGCAGGGCCTTCCAGATTTGGGCGAACTTGACGTGCTCCGCCACAAGCGGACTCTCCTCAGCGGTCTCCCAGTAGACCATAGTTTCGTAGAGCCGCCGTCCGCAGAGATGCACACCAGTCTCCTGCACCTGCTGGGTGTGGAACCGAAACAGCTCCTCGTCGGGCACCGACCAGTCGATCGCGCCATCGGGTCCGGCGATGTAGCCGTCCAGCGACACGGTCATCGAGTAGATCAGCTTCCGCATCATGACCTCCTTCGGTTGGCGCCCAATGGCATTATCAGAACGGTATACGGCCTCAATGCAGCCGCAAATGTCACCTTGACAAGCGGCTGTCGTCCGGCGGCCCCCTTCTTGGCCCGAGAAGGCTCGGCGAGCGACCGAAGTGGAGCGATGGGACCGCGGATCTCATCAGAAGAGGGCGCGAGGGCAAGACGGGCCTCGCCCGCGCCATGGCATCGCGTCGAGCACGCTTGGCCGAGCAGTCGAACGCGCAACGCCGACATCGACCCGCCCACGCTCACCGATGGGGAGTACACCAGATCGTCAAAGTGTGGTGGCAGCTGCGGGATTCAGATCAGGCCCTCAAGGGCCTGACGGCCTTCATGCAACTCTCTCTGACGGGCTCGCTCGCACGCCTGCCTCGCTGACGGGTTCCCCCGCTTCACGCGTGCAGCGTGCTGCTCGTTGAATTCGGCCTCACGCACGAAGCTGAGCAGCAACTCGAGCTGCTACCAGCGCTCGCCCTGAGACCCGAGGCAGAGAGTCAGCTGGGAGTACGCGCGAATTGCACCGCGTTCTCGAAGTGCGGTGCCCAGGGCTGCGCGGACTGTGTCCAGATCTCGACCGTCGGCTCGATCCACGATGCATCGTCCATCGAGCCCGCCTTCAGGAATACCACTCCCGGCATCGACTCGATCGTGCTGAATATCGGCGACCCGCAGGCCGAGCAGAATCGCCGCTCGGTGGTGCTCTGGTAGTCCTCGCTGGCGGTCTTGAAGGAGGCGAGTGTGTCGCCCTCGACCGTGAACGCCTTGCTTGGCACGCCAACGACCACCGAGAACGCCGTGGCGGTCTGGCGCTGGCAGTTTGTGCAGTAGCACGCCCCCTGCCACGCCGGCTCGGCGTCGACGCTGTAGCTCACGCCACCGCACAGGCAGCGGCCGGTGATGGGTTTGGGTGCATCGGCCACGCACCCCGGACTCTACACCAGCCTTGTGCCGCCGACGCATCCGCCGGCGGATCAACACAGACGGCGAGGCGTCGCATCCTCGATCGTCGGCTAATCGCCGATGATGGCGTCGGTCACCGCGTCGATGCCGGCGAGCCCAGCGGCCAGCTCATCGGGGAGCCCGTAGCGGGCGGATAGCGCGGAGGGCGCCGTATAGCTGACCTTCGTCTGGTCTCCGTCGGACCAGATCAGCACCTTGAGCGGCAGATCCAGGGCCGCCAGCGGCCGCGCCACCATGACCGGCGTTCCCGTCCGAGGGCTGCCGAACATGACCACTTTGGTATCGCGCAGGTCGAGCCCCACATCGCTCGCCTCGCCGCTGTGATCGATCACGGCGAACACCTTCATCCCCTTCCCGGTTACCACCGCCGAAAGACGGGCCACCGTCTCATCTACCGAGGATCGGCTCAGCTTCGTGATCACCCCGCCATGCTGCCCAAACGTGTCATCGGCTGGTTGCGGCTCAGGATGTTGGTCGGACATCTCGACTCCTTGGGAGAGAAAAAAGAGTGGGGGAGACGCGAGAGCGCATCGTAGGCCGAAGTTGAGGGCAGAGGCCCGCCGGCCCTCGGGCGCCGGCCGGGTCTCCGCAGGCCGTGCAGGCGAAGTCGGGCGAGTGGTCGGTTGCCTGGCGTCAGCTTTCAACCCAGGATGTCGCGCACAGCGTTGCGCACGAGCTCCGCGAGCTCCTCGATCGGCACATCTCCGAAGACGGCATCGCCGGTCGCAAGCGCGCCGACCACCGCGGCGATCGAGCATGCCATCCGCACCCGCCGCTCGAGTGGGATCTCGGGACTCTGCAGAATGCGCCGGAAGCGCTGCTCGATGTCGTCGTTCTCGGCCTGATGGCGCTCGTTGTGCTGGAGTTGCTCGAGTGCGCCGTGGTTGCGTTGGTGCATGAGAACGAGCTCGCGGTTGTTGACGACCTCGTCGATAAAGTCGTCGAGCAGTCGTGGCCACGCGTCTGCGCGCTGTTGACCGTCCTCGAGGTCGTCCAGCCGCTCGAGCGCCTCGCGGCCCAGCGCGTGCAGGCGCATGTGAAGCTCGAGCAGGATGTCTTCCTTGCGCTCGAAGTGGTAGTAGAGCGCGGCCTTCGTCGTGCCCAGCCGCTCGGCGATGTCGCGCAGCGAGGTCTTGTCGTAGCCCTGCTCGGTGAACAGCTCCAGCGCGATGTCGAGGATGCGCTCGCGGGTCGAGGATGCCATGCAACTAGCTTACTTGACGACCGGCTAGAAAAGTGTATGATCCTTGCTGCCTGCTTGCCGACCGGTAAGGGGCTATAGAGGACCGATGATGACAAACACCTCGATGATCGAAGCCCACGGCCTGCACAAGCGCTTCGGCGCGACCGTCGCGCTCGACGGGATCGACCTGGAGGTGCCGGCGGGCTCGATCCTCGGCGTGCTGGGACCCAACGGCGCCGGCAAGACGACCGCGGTGCGCATCCTCACGACCCTCACGCTCCCCGACGACGGCACGGCGCGCGTTGCCGGCCATGATGTGGTGGGCGAAGCCGCGGAAGTGCAGCGCAACATCGGCGTCACCGCCCAGAACGCCACGCTCGACGAGGTGCTCACCGGCCGCGAGAACCTGGTAATGATCGGACGGCTGAGCGGCTTGCGGCGCGCCGAGGCGCGGGTTAGGGCGACCGCGCTGCTCGATCAGTTCGACCTCGCCGACGCCGCCGAGCGCATCCTCAAGGAGTACTCCGGCGGGATGCGCCGGCGCTTGGACCTCGCCGCCGGGCTGGTGACGCGACCGCCGGTGTTGTTCCTCGACGAGCCGACGACGGGCCTCGACCCCACCAGCAGGGTGCGGATGTGGGAGGTGATCCGGGTACTTGTGGCGGACGGTGTGACGCTGCTGCTGACCACTCAGTACCTCGACGAGGCCGACGAGCTGGCTGACCGGATCGTGGTGATCGACCACGGTCGCGTGATCGCCGGCGGCACCGCGGCCGAGCTGAAGGGGCAGGTGGGGGGAGCGCGCCTGGAGATCACGCTCAGCGAGGCCGATCCAACCGCGCCCGTCGCGCTCGCCCCGTTCGTTGCCGGTCCCGTGCATGTCAGCCACGACGGGCGCCGTCTGCGTGCGCCGGTCAACAGCGGCGCCGGGGTGGCGAGCACGGTTGTGCGCGCGCTCGACGGGGCGGGGATCACGGTGGATGACGTGGAGGTCCATCAGCCATCGCTCGACGACGTGTTCTTTGCCCTTACCGGGCACCCCACCGACCAAGAGGACGACCGCGCCGAGCCCGAGCGATCTGCCGCGAGCCTGGAGGTTGCCCGCCCATGAGCTCCACATCGCCGACTCCAGCCACGCCCACCCCCGCCGTGTCGAGTCCGGCGGCTCCCACTCCCACCACATCGGCGCCGGTCACTTCCATGCCCACCGCGCCGACTTCGGTCATTCCTCCTCACATCACACCCAAGCCAGCTCTACCGACTTCCACCACACCGGCTTCGGTCGCGTCCGTCTCGAGACCCACGCGAGCACACGGCCTGGCGCAAAGGGTCCGCGACGTCGCCGTCCTCACCGGACGCAACCTCGTGCACATCAAACGCGAGCCGTTGCAGCTCTCGGACGTCACCGTCCAGCCGGTGCTGTTCACGTTGTTGTTCGTGTACGTGTTCGGCGCCGGGGTGGTGCTGCCCGGCGGCGGCAGCTACAAGGACTTCGCGATCGCCGGGTTGCTCGCGATGAACCTCACCACCTCCGCGATGGGCACCGCGGTGGGGCTGAGCAGCGACCTGGGCAGCGGCGTGATCGCCCGCTTCCGAACGCTCCCGATGTGGCGCCCTGCGGTGCTCGTTGGGCGTTCGCTCGCCGACGTCGCGACCGCCGCCATCTGCGCCGCGTTCGTTGGTGTGACCGGCCTGCTGATCGGCTGGCGCCCGGATGCGAGCGTGGCCTCGGTCGCCGCCGGCTTCGGCATCTTCCTGCTGTTCAGCTACGGCCTCTCGTGGGGCTGCGCCTGTCTCGGCATGGTTAGCAAGAGCCCGGAGTCCGCGCAGGGGATCGGCCTCGTGATCCTGTTCCCGCTGGCGATCGTCTCCAACGCGCTGGTGCCGACCGAGCGCATGCCCGCGGTGCTGCAGGCGATCGCCAACTGGAATCCGGTGAGCGCGGTCACGACGGCCTGCCGTCAGCTCTTCGGGAATCCCAACCCGTCGGCGAGCATCCACGTTTGGCCGATGCAGCACCCGATCCTCGCCTCGCTGCTGTGGTCGGTTGCGCTGGTGGCGATCTTCGCTCCGCTGGCGACCGCGCTGTACCGGCGCCGCACCACCGACTGAGCACAGCCTGCGCTCCGATGCGCACCACCTGCCGAACCTCGGCGCGGGAGTTTGTGGCGCGAGAGTTTTGTGGAGTAGGATCTGTCGAAGGACGCCGCGCAGCGATGTATCTACGGGAGGTGAGCTCATGAGCACTGCCAGCCAGGATCAGATACCGCTCGAGGAGGTGCGTGTCGCCGATCGTGCGTGCTTCCAGGAGGGGCCGTCGCTGGAGCTGTTCCGGCGACTGCGCTCGGAGTGTCCGGTGCACTGGTCGAAGGGCATCTCCGAGTACCCCGGGGAGGATGGTTTCTGGTCGGTGACCACTGCCGACGACGTGTTCGAGGTGAGCCGCGACTGGCAGACGTTCTCCTCGGAAGCCGGCGGGTTCACCGCCTTGAAGAACGCGATCCTGCCGCTGGAGCCCCAGCGGGCGATGTTCATCGGCATGGACCCGCCCAAGCACGACCGGATCAAGGCGCTCTTCCAACGCGGCTTCACGCCGAAGCGGACCGCCGAGCATGAGGGCGCAATCCGTGCGATCACGACCGGCGTGCTCACCCGGCTCGATGGCCGCGAGACCTGCGATTTGGTAACCGATGTGGCGCAGCCGGCGGTGGCGAGGGTGATCGGCAGCTTCATGGGCCTGCCGCCCGAGGACGACGAGGTGTGGGCCAATCTCATGAACGCGATCGTCGGGGCGGGCGACCCGGACACAACGCCCGAGGGCGCTCAGGTCGTGATGGAGCGCGAAGTGCCCGAGGTGTTCGAGCGCTGCGGCAGGCTGATCGCCGAACGACGCGAGTCGCCGACCGACGACCTCACGAGTGTGCTGGTGCACGCGGAGATCGATGGCGAGCGGCTCGAGGACCACGAGATCGTGATGGGGTTCCTGCTGCTGATGGCCGCCGGCAACGACAGCACCAAGGCCACCTACTGCAGCGGGATGCGGGCGCTGATGGAAAACCCCGACCAGCGAGGGCGGTGCTGGCGGACCGCTCGCTCGTGCCGGCGGTCGTCGAGGAGTCGCTGCGCATGTTCCCGGCGTTCGCCCATTTCGCCCGCACCGCCACCCGCGACACCGAGCTGCACGGGCAGACGATCTGCGAGGGCGAGAAGGTCGTGATGTGGTACCCGTCCTCCAACCGCGATGAGACCCGCTACGAGGACCCCGACCGCTTCGACATCGCACGCAACGCCGAGCACCAAGCGTTCGGCGCAGGCGGCCGCCACTTCTGCCTCGGAACCGCGCTCGCCCGCCTCGAGCTGCGGGTTCTGATCGATGAGACGCTCGAGCGCTTCCCCGCGATGGAGATCGACGGCGACCCAACCTACGTCGAGTCGCCGTTCGCCAACCAGCACAAGACGCTGCCTGTCCGGCTGCGTTCGTTGTAGGTCTCGCGACCGTTTGCCAGTGGAGTCCGTGGGAGTGGTGCAGCACCCCGCCTGTGAGGTGGCATGCGCCGCCGGGCGGGGGGTGGTGTGCGGCGGGAGCGGAGAGCCCGGCGGCGCTGAATGCCACGCCACAGAGGATGCCTTTTGTGTGTGCCGGCAGCAATGGGGTGCAAGCCCCATTCATATGAGTCAGGGCTCGATGAGGCCGCGGCGGATCGCGTAACGGGTGAGCTCGACACGGTCGCGCATGCCGAGCTTCTCGAGCATGTTCGCGCGGTGACGCTCGACGGTCTTCTTGCTGATCGTGAGGGCCTCGGCGATCTGCTGGTTGGTGTGGCCCTCGGCGATCAGCTTGATGACCTGCAGCTCGCGTGGAGTCAGGGGGTCGGGGTGCTCCTCGGCGGGTCCGGCGAGGTAGTGACGGACGATCTCGGTGACGGCGGCGGGGTAGAGGAACGGCTCGCCACGCACGGCGGCGCGGCAGGCGCGCACGACGTCGCGGTCGGCGAGCGACTTGAGCACGTAGCCGCTGGCGCCGGCCTGCAGGGCCTCGTATAGGAACTGCTCGTTGTCGTGCATCGAGAGCATCAGGATCTTCAGTGCGGGCCGCTGGCGATGGATTTCGCGCGCAGCGTGCAGCCCGGTCATGCGCGGCATCGAGATGTCGAGGAGGGCGAGGTGCAGGTCGTCGTGGGCGAGCGCCATGCTGACGGCCTCCAGGCCGTCGCTGGCCTCGGCGCGGACAACGAGGTCGGGCTCGCTTTCGAGCACCAGCCGCAGCCCCTGACGCACGACGGCGTGATCGTCGGCGAGCAGAATGTTGGTCTTCAGCGCGGTCATGCGCCCTCGGCGGCGAGCGGAACGTCCAGATGCACCTCGGTGCCGGCGTGTGGCGCGCTGGTGATCTGCAGGGAGGCGCCGACGAGTCCGGCACGCTCGCGCATGCCGCGCATCCCGCCGCCCTCGCGGTGCCTGTCGGGCACGCCGCGCCCATCGTCGCGGACGCTCAGCGCGAGGCGGTCGTGGCGCAACTGCAGAACGATGCTCACACTGGCGGCGCCCGAGTGACGGATGGCGTTGGTCAGCGCCTCCTGGGCGACGCGGTAGACGACGAGTTCGCGCTCGGGCGATTGAGGCGGGAGGTCCGCGGGAATGCGGCAGGCGATTCGCAGCCCGGACTGCTCGCGCATCCGCCGGGAGAGCGCCAGCAGCGCCACGGCGAGGCCGAGATCCTCGAGTGGCTCGGGGCGCAGGCGCTGAGCGATGCGGCGGACATCGTCGATGCTGGCGCGCGTGGTCTCGAGCAGCTGCTCCAGCGGTTGGGCGAGGTCGAGCGGCGCGTCGCGTGAGACGCGTGCCAACCCCAGCAGCACCCCGGTAAGCGTCTGGCCGACCTCGTCGTGCAGCTCCCGCGCGACTCGTAGCCGCTCGTTCTCCTGGGCCGAGAGCACCCGCCGCGTGCTCTCCAGGCGCTCGGTCTCGAGCTCGTCGAGCATCTCGTTGTAGGCCTGCGCCAACTCGGCGGCCTCCGACGGGGCGCTGGGCACCTGCAGGCGCTCCCCGGACTGCAGCGGGTCGACGCGCCGCAGGAGCGCGGGCAGGTGGGTCAGCGGGGCGAGCGCGTGGCGCAGCAGCAGGGCGTTGGCGACGAGCGTCACGGTCAGAGTGACGGCGAGGATGGTGGCGTCGTCGGCGGCGATGTGCGCGACCGGGTCGGGCAGCACGATGGCGATCGCGATCGCCATCGTGGTGACGAGGGCGCCGTTCAGTGCGAGCACGCGCCAGAAGAGAGGCAGGTACCGGCGGATCTCTGGCGGCAATGGGGCGGGGCCAGTTGGTGTGGCGTCGGCGACCGCGGTGGCGGAGCTTGCGGCCATGGCGCGGGTGGCGCCATCCGAGTTCCCGCGGACGTCGGGGCTCGTACCGGAGCGATCCGTGACGACTTGCGCGAAACCGGCTTGTTCGTCGGCCTGCTGCACCGCCGCTCACGCTAGTGCCTGCGCATGAGGGCCTCTTGAAGATGGGGCCTCGACCTCATGGTGACAGCGTGCGATCGGCCTGAAGATGTTGCGTGTGACCGAACATCGCTCGACCGGCTGGAGGCGAAGGTATTCGCAGCCCTCTGGCCGAGGCGCGACAGGACGGCGGCCCCCTCTCCCCACTACGTGTGTGGGCGCCGTTGTAGATACGAGTTCGGTCACACGGCACGGGCAAAGGGACGGACCCCCAGCCTGTGCCGCTTAGCTTATGCGCGGCGCTGCGGATGGTGCGCCACAGAGAGGCGATCGGAGGGGCCGTCACTCGATGACCTGCACCCACATAGGAGGAAGACGCGATGGCGATTAGCGCGGCGAATATCGATGAGGCGAAGCTAGAAGCATTCATGGGACAGGCGGTGACGGACATGGGCGCGATCATCAGCGCGCCGCTGTTCCTGATCGGGGAGAAGCTCGGCCTCTACAAGGCGATGGCCGGCGCGGGGCCGTTGACCTCGCAGGAGGTGGCCGAGCGCGCGGGGGCGGCCGAGCGTTACGTGCGCGAGTGGTTGCGCAACCAGGCGGCGGGTGGCTATGTGACCTACGACGCTGAGAGCGATCGCTACACGCTGCCCGACGAGCAGGCGCTCGCCTTGGCCGACGAAGACAGCCCCTTCTACATCCTGGGCGCGTATGAGTTGATCGCGTCGCTATACGCGGACGAGGAGCGAATCGTGGAGGCTTTCCGCAGCGGCTCTGGGATGGGTTGGCACGAGCACGACCATCGCCTGTTCTGCGGCACGGAGCGCTTCTTCCGTCCGGGCTACCGCGCGCACCTGGTGACCGAGTGGATCCCGGCGCTCGACGGTGTCAAGGAGAAGCTGCAGCGCGGCGCGAAGGTCGCCGACGTGGGTTGCGGCCACGGAGCGTCGACGATCATCATGGCCGAAGCGTTCCCCAACTCGCGCTTCTCGGGCTTTGACTACCACATGCCCTCGATCGACCGCGCACGCCAGGCGGCCAGCGACGCTGGTGTCTCAGAGCGGGTTGTGTTCGAGGCCGCGTCTGCCAAGGAGTACCCGGGCAGGGACTATGACCTGGTGTGCGTCTTCGACTGCCTGCACGACATGGGCGATCCGGTTGGGGCGTCGGCGCACGTGCGTGAGACGCTGCATCCTGATGGGGCGTGGATGATCGTCGAGCCATTCGCGAAGGACCGCGTCGAGGAGAACTTCAACCCGGTGGGCCGTGTCTTCTACGGGGCTTCGACGGTGATCTGCACGCCCGCGTCGCTGGCCCAGGAGGTCGGGCTCGCGCTTGGGGCGCAGGCCGGCGAGGCGCGCCTGCGCCAGGTGCTCACCGAGGGTGGGTTCAGCCGGGTCCGCCGCGCGGCGGAGACTCCGTTCAACATGATCCTCGAAGCCAAGCCGTAGCTCGCGGATCGGACGCGTCCACTGGCGCCCAGCCACAAGAGTGCACCGTTTACCGCCGGTGCGCGACGACGACGCACCTCCGTTGCGCGGACGGGTCTGCTTCTATGCAGCCGATGAGCTCGGAGTCGCGGGAGACGGCATCATCCGACGGCGGGCACGTTGAGGAGGCAGGAGACGCTACGCGCCGTACGCGTCTAGCCAACGAGCGCACCTACCTGGCCTGGTGGCGGACGGGGCTGGCCTCGCTGGCGGTGGGCCTTGGCGCCGGGAAGCTAGTGCCGGCGCTTGCTCCTGGCGTGCAGTGGCCATATACGATCGTGGGCATCGGGTTCGCGGGGATCGGCGTGATCTTCATCGGCTACGCGTTCATACGTCACAGGCGTGTCGATCGAGCGCTCGCCCGCGGCGAGTTCGCTCCACCGGAGGAACGCCTCATTGCAGTGCTTGCCGTGATCGGCGTTCTGCTCGGCCTGCTCGTGCTGGTGATCGTCGCCACCCAGAGCTGACAGTTTCGTAGCGCCGGAGGTCGTCGGGAGGAGCGCCCCGCCTTGGAAGCGGTCCGCACGGGTGCTGCGTGTAATCATCCCAATGGGGCGATGTTGGCTCACCCATACAGCAGACACCTTGGCTCTCGGATGGAAATGAGCGGTAGACAGGACGCCACCGATTTCACGAAGGCCGTCAACGACGCGCTGCTGACTCTGCTGCCGTTCGAGGATCGCCAGGACTTCGAGGACGCGGCCCGCGGCCACATCGCCGACATCAGCGGGTCGGTCGTGCACGCCCCCGACGGTCGCGTGACGTGGGATCCGAACAAGTTCGCGTTCGTCGGCGAGGAGCAGCCGTGCCCCCCGACCGTCAACCCCAGCCTGTGGCGCCAGTCGCAACTGTGCGCGAAGGGCGGTCTGTTCAAGGTCGTCGAGCGCATGTACCAGGTGCGCAACCACGACATCTCAAATCTCACGATCGTCGAGGGTGACACGGGGTTGATCCTGTTCGACCCGCTGATCTCGACCGAGTGCTCCAAGGCGGCGCTAGAGCTGTACTTCGAGCACCGCCCGCGCAAGCCCGTCGTCGCGGTCGTCTATTCGCACAGCCACGTCGACCACTACGGTGGGGTCAAGGGTGTGATCTGCGAGGAGGATGTCGCCGCGGGCAAGGTGCGCGTGATCGCTCCCGAGGGGTTCCTCGAGGCGGCGGTCTCGGAGAACGTGATGGCCGGCAACGTGATGAGCCGCCGTGCCTTCTACCAGTACGGCTCGATGATCCCGTTCGATGAAAAGGGCAACGTCGGGCTGGGCCTGGGCACCTCTGTCTCGCTCGGGACGATCACGCTGATCGCGCCGACCGAGACGATCACCGAAACCGGGCAGAGGCTCGAGATCGACGGGCTGACGTTCGAATTCATGCTCGCCCCGGACACCGAGGCGCCGTCGGAGATGCATTGGTTCATCGAGGAGCTTGGCGCGCTGACCGCAGCGGAGAACTGCTGTCACACCCTGCACAACACATACACGCTGCGCGGGGCCCAGATCCGCGATCCGCACGCCTGGTCGCAGTATCTCGGTGAGACGATCGAGCGCTGGGGCCACAAGACCGAGGTGCTGTACGGCATGCACCACTGGCCGGTGTGGGGCGCGGATCGCGCGGTCGATCTACTCGGCAAGGGCCGCGACGCGTACGGGTTCATCAACGATGAGACCCTGCGCCTGGCCAACCACGGCTTCGGCCCGGTGGAGATCGGGGAGATGGTGAAACTGCCCGACGTGCTCGACCGCCACTGGGCGCTGCGGGGCTACTACGGCACCCTCAACCACAACGTCAAGGCGACGTATGTGAAGTACCTTGGTTGGTTCGACGGCAACCCGGCGACGCTGTATCCGCTGCCGCCGCAAGACAGCGCGAAGAAGTACCTGGAGTTCATGGGCGGCGCCGAAGCGGTGCTCGAGAAGGCGCGCGAGGCATACGACAAGGGCGAGTACAGGTGGGTCGCGGAGGTCGTCAACCACGTTGTGTTCGCCGAACCTCAAAACACCGCCGCGCGTGAGCTGCAAGCAAACACGCTCGAGCAGCTCGGATACCAGTCAGAGGCGGGAACGTGGCGCAACCTGTATCTGACCGGTGCGCAGGAGCTGCGCCACGGCCCGCCGAGCGTGAACCTGCCATCGACCGCATCGGAGGACAGCATCAAGGCGATGAGCCTCGACCTGTTCTTCAACTACATGGGCGTGCGGCTCAACGGCGAGAAGGCCGGCGGGACCGACGACATCACGCTCAACTGGGTGTTCACCGACACGAAGGAGCGGGTAGTGCTGCGTCTCTCCAACGGCGCTCTCAGCCACGTGGTCGGGCGCACCGACGCCAGCGCCGATGTGACGATCAGGCTCACGCGAACGTCGCTCAACAGGTTCATCCTCGGGCAGAGCACGCTCGACGATGAGGCCTCCAGTGGCGAGATCACCGTCGAGCCGGACATCGCGCCGCTCCACACGCTGCTCGGCCTACTCGACGACTTCTACCTGTGGTTCAACATCATCGAGCCCTGATCGGGTCGATGGTCGGGTTCGTCGAGGGTCTGGGAGCCGGAAGACCTACGCGACCGACGCCATCGCTGGCTCGGTCGCGATCTCGGGTGTCTCGTCGTGGCGCAGGTCGCTGTCGCGGACCAGCAGCAGCGCGAGCACGGCGCCCGCGAGCGCGAGGGCGCTGCCAGCCAGGAGGATGGTCGAGAAGCCGTGGGCGAAGCCCTCGCGCGCGGCGTGAACGATCGGTGCGGGCGTACCCGACGGGATGGTGCCCGAGGAGGCCGCTTCCGCGAGGCCGCGCGCTCGGGCACCGCTCACACCGGGCAGAAGATCCTGGATCCGCTGCTGAGAGAGCGCGAGGAACAGGGCGCCCAGCCCAGCCGTACCTGAGGCGATCGCCACCTGACGGAAGGTGTCGTTGATGCCCGATGCCACGCCGCTCATCCGCTCCGGCACGGTCGAGAGCGCTACGTTCGCGAGCACCGGATTTACGAGACCGACGCCGAGACCGCCAACGATGAAGCCGGGGAGCAGAACCGTCCAGGAGTCGTTTGCCTGAGCGCCGCTCATCAGGATCAGACCGACCCCAGTGATCGCGAGGCCGGCCGAAAGCAGTACGCGTGGAGAGACCTTCCCCTCCAGCGAGGCAGTTACGCCCGCAACCAAGAACGTGCCCACCGTGAAAGGCAGATAGCGCAGGCCGGCCTGCAGCGGCGAGAGGTGCTCGATCTCCTGCATGTAGAGCGTGATGTAGAGGAACAGCGCGAACATGGAGCCGCTGAGCGCAAACGCGGTGACCTGCGCGCCGGTGAAGGCGTGACTGCGGAAGAGGTTGAGCGGGAGCATCGGCTGCGCGACGCGCAACTCGATCGCCACGAACGCCACGAACAGCACGATCGCCGCGGCGAGCAGACCAAGGATCACGCCGGACGTCCAGCCCTCGGCGTTCCCGCGCAGCAGCGCCAACACCAGCAGCGCGTTGGCGGCCGAGAATGTGACGGTGCCGCCCCAGTCCACGCCGCGGGCCATCTCATCGCGCGATTCGGCGATCTTGAGCACCGTCACGGCGATCGCGGCGATGCCGACCGGGATGTTCAGGAAGAAGATCGACTGCCAGCCGATCGCCTGGGTGAGCGCGCCGCCGACGAGCGGGCCCAACGCGACGGCGACACCGATGGTGGCCCCGTAGATCGCGGTGGCGGTTGCGCGCTCCGGGCCTCGCCACTCCTGTGCGAGCAGCGCCAGCGACACCGCGAACATCACGGCGCCGCCGACGCCCTGCAGTGCGCGCGCGAGATTCAGCTCCGTCGGAGATCCCGCCAGCCCGCAGAGCAGCGAGGCCACGGTGAAGATCCCGACACCGATCACGAACACGCGCTTGCGTCCGAGTCGATCGGCGAGCGATCCCGACGTGAGCACGAACGCGGCGAGCGTCAGCGCGTAGGCGTCAACCACCCACTGGAGGTCGGTGAACGACGAATGGAGGTCCCTGCGGATGCTCGGCAGGGCTGTATTGACGACCGTGATGTCGAGGAGCAGCATGAACGTCGCCACACACACGGCGATCAATGTCCACCACTTACGTTCCATCTCGAATCCTTCCCGTGGCGCTAGTAAAATAGTAAGGAACCCTTGTAGTCAGGCTACCTTACCAAACAGCGCATTGGATCGCACAGAACATGCATGCCGTTGCCACCGACCAGCATCTCGTTGGGCTCCTCGAGTCCGTCAAGGAGGAGCTGCTGGAGGAGATGTACCGCCGCGTCACCGCCGCCGGCTACCCTGGTCTGCGGCCGTCGCACGGCTGTGTGTTCCGCTATCTGGACGTTGATGGATCCAGGCTCGCCGAGCTCGCGGAGAGATCAGGGATGACGAAGCAGGCGTTTGGCGAGCACGTCGCCAACGTCGAAGCACTTGGCTACGTAGAGCGGGTCGCCGATCCCCAAGACGGTCGCGCGAAGCTCGTCGTGCCGACGCCGCGGGGTCGCGAGGCATTGATCCTCGGTCGCCAGATCTTTGCCGACCTCGAGCGCGAGTGGGCCGAGGCGATTGGCGCCGAGCGAGTCGCCGGATTGCGCGAGACATTGCAGGAGATCCACGCGCTCCAGGCGGGACGCGGAGCCTTTCTTCCATGAAGTACACGCTCCAGATCTTTACGCACGACGTGACCGACGCCTCCGAAAGTAGTCTCTCCGAGGGCGCGATCGAGCGGGTCTTCCACGATGAGTGGGGGCGCGTCCTCGCTGCGTTGATTGGCTTCCTCCGCGACTTCGACCTCGCCGAGGAAGCAGCGCAGGAGGCGTTTGCGGCGGCGGCGGAGCGTTGGCCGCGCGACGGCCTGCCTGAGCGCCCCGGCGCGTGGCTGACCACGACCGCGCGCAGCCGCGCGATCGACCGCATCCGCCGCGACCGCACGCTGGCCGCCAAGTCGAAGCTGCTGGAGGCACCCGAGGCGATGATGCAGGAGCCCGACATCGGGGAGACCGTGTTTCCCGACGAACGCTTGGAGCTGATCTTCACCTGCTGTCACCCGGCGCTCGCCGGCGACGCGCAGGTGGCGCTGACGCTGCGCACGCTCGGCGGCCTATCCACCGATGAGATCGCGCGCGCCTTCCTCGTGCCCGAGCCGACGATGGCGCAGCGGCTGGTGCGCGCCAAGCGCAAGATCAAGGATGCCGCGATCCCCTTCAGGATCCCGCCCGCCCACCTGCTGCCCGATCGGCTCGCCGCGGTGCTGGCGGTTGTGTACCTGATCTTCAACGAGGGCTACTCGGCGCCGCCCTCGCGCGTGGAGCTCTCCACCGAGGCGCTCCGCCTCGGTGGGGCCCTGGCGGAGCTGATGCCAGACGAGCCCGAGGTGTGGGGTCTGTTGGCGCTGATGCTGCTGCACGACTCGCGTCGTGCCGCCCGCTTGCGCGACGGCGAGCTCGTGCTGCTGGAGGAACAGGACCGGGCGCTGTGGAATCGCGAGCAGATCGACGCGGGCCACGCCGCGTTCGAGCGCGCGCGTGCGTTGTACGGCGGTGGGGCGGCCGGGATCTACACGTTGCAGGCGGCGGTCGCCTACCTGCACACCGAAGACCCCCGCGACTGGCAGCAGATCGCTGCCCTCTACGGAGAGCTCGCGCGGCTGACCGGCTCCCCCGTGGTCGAGCTCAACCGCGCCGTCGCGCTCGCCGAAGCCGACGGCCCCGAGGTCGGACTGCGGGCGCTGGAGGGGCTCGACGGCATCGACGACTACCGCTATCTGCACGCCGCGCGGGCCGATCTCCTGCGTCGTCTTGGCCGCTCCCCCGAAGCCCGCGCTGCCTACGAGCGTGCGTTGGCGCTGGCCCAGGCCGAGCCCGAGCGGCGCTTCCTCGCACGGCGGCTGGCGGAGCTGGAGGCCTACCCCTCGGCGTAGGCGCGCATCGCTTCGACCACCGGCGCCAACCGCCGGCCGCGCGCGGTGAGGCGGTACTCGACGGTGGGGGGGCTGGAGGGAATCACGGTGCGCTCCACAAGGCCTGCGGCCTCCAGGTCACGCAGGCGCTCGGAGAGCATGCGGGGGGAGATGCCGCCGACCGCCTCGGCGAACTCGCTGAAGCGCAGCGCGCCGGTCAATGCGGCGTAGATGATCGACAGCTGCCAGCGCCGCTCCAGGAGGTCCGCCGTGCGGCGGACCTCCACGGGAACGGGTTGGCATCTACGGGAGCTGGTGGGCGACATCGCGCGTGGGCTCCAGCGCCCGGTCGAGCACCTCCTGGACGGTCATCACCGGGTGGAAGCTCATCTGCTCGCGAACCTCCTTGGGGATGTCGTCCAGGTCGCCGCGGTTGCGCTCCGGCAGGATCACGTCGGTGAGGCCGGCCGCGTGGGCCGCCAGCACCTTCTGCTTGAGCCCGCCGATCGGCAGCACGCGGCCCTGCAGGGTGACCTCGCCGGTCATCCCCACCGTGTGCTTCACCGGGCGGCCGCTCAGCAGCGAGGCCAGCGCGGTCACCATCGTTACGCCCGCGGAGGGGCCGTCCTTGGGGATCGCCCCGGCGGGCACGTGCACGTGGAACTCCTGCCCCTCGAACGCGCTGGCCTCGTCGATGCCGATCTCCTCGGCGTGGCCACGCACGTAGGAGAGCGCGATCCGCGCCGACTCCTTCATCACGTCGCCCAGCTGGCCGGTCAGCACCAGCCCGCCGCCGCCGCCCGAGCCGTTGCTCTTCATCGCTGTGGCCTCCACGAACAGCACGTCCCCACCGGTGCCGGTCACGGCCAGGCCGGTCGCGACGCCCGGGGTCGCTGTGCGCGACGCGGACTCCTGGAAGAACTTCTGGCGACCCAGCGCCTCGCGCACGGTCTCCAGGTCGATCTCCACGGGTGCTTTCGGCGTGGACTCCTCCGCGGCCGGCTCGGCGCCGTCCTCCGCCGGCAGGCTCGAGGCGATCTTCGTGGCGGTCTTGCGCAGCAGCGTGCTGAGCTCGCGCTCGAGCGAGCGCACGCCCGCCTCGCGGGTGTACTCCGCGATCACGGTTCGCAGCAGCTCGTCGCTGATCTCCACCTCGCCCTCCAGCAGGCCGTTGCGGTCGCGCTGGCGCGGCCACAGGTAGCCCTTGGCGATCGCCAGCTTCTCCTCGGAGGTGTAGCCGTCGAAGCGGATCACCTCCATGCGGTCGAGCAAAGGGCCGGGGATGGTGTCGGCGACGTTGGCGGTGGCGATGAACATCACCTGGCTCAAATCCAGCTCCACGTCCAGGTAGTGGTCGCGGAATGAGTGGTTCTGAGCAGGGTCCAGCACCTCCAGCAGCGCGGCCGATGGGTCTCCGCGCCAGTCGGCGCCGACCTTGTCGACCTCGTCGAGCAGGATCACCGGGTTCATCGTGCCCGCGTCGCGCAGCGCCCTTACCAGGCGGCCCGGCAAAGCGCCGATGTAGGTGCGCCGGTGCCCGCGGATCTCGGCCTCGTCGCGCACGCCGCCGAGCGACATGCGCACGAACTCGCGGCCTAGCGCACGGGCGATCGACTCGCCGATCGAGGTCTTGCCGGTACCGGGGGGGCCGATCAGCGTGAGGATCGCCCCCGACTTCGGGTCGGCCTCGATGCCGCGGTCCTGGCGCAGCTTGCGCACTGCGAGGTACTCGACGATGCGGTCCTTGACGTCCTCCAGGCCGGCGTGGTCGGCGTCCAGCACCACACGCGCCGCGGTTGGGTCGAGGTGCTCCTCCGAGCGCTTGGCCCACGGCAGCGCGATCAGCCAGTCGAGGTAGGTACGGATCATGGAGGACTCGCCGGTCTGCTCGCCCATGCGCTCCAACCGGCCGAGCTCCTTCAGGGCCTGCTTCTCGACTTCCTCGGGCATCTCCGCGGCCTCGATCTTGGTGCGGTACTCATCGACGATCGAGCCCTCGTCCTCGCCCAGCTCCTTACGGATCGACTCCATCTGCTTGCGCAGGAAGTAGTCGCGCTGCTGCTTCTCGGCGCCGTCCTGCACGTCCTCGCGGATGCGCTTGCGCACCTGCAGCTCGGCGAGCGACTCGCGCTGCAGCTTCACCGCCAGCTCCAGGCGGTCGCTGACGTCGAGCGTGCGCAGCAGCTCGACCTTCTGCGCGTATGAGAGGTTGGGGGAGTAGCCGGCGGAGTCGGCCAGCGGGCCGGGCTCGACGATCGCGCGCAGGAAGGCCGCGATGCGCCCGTCGTCGCCGCGCAGCTCGAGGATCTCCTCGACGATCGCACGGTACTCGCGCTCCAGGTTGCGGGTGCGCCCATCCGTCGGCACCCCGTCGGGGGCCTCCTGCACCTCCACGCGCAGATCCCCGTCGGGCCCCGTCTGGGCGGCGCCGATCTGTGCGCGGTGCTGGCCGGAGAGCGCCACAGCGCGCCCGCCGCCGGGCAGGCGGATGTGGTCCTCGACCTCGGCGACGGTGCCGACCTCGAGGAACTCGTTGTCGTGGCGGGGGACGAGCACGACGCGCTCGTCGTCGCCGACGTCCACGGTAAGCGTGATCCCCATGTTGGGGAACACGACGGTGTCGTCGAGCGGGATCAGCCGCAGCAACTGGCGCGGCTCCGTCTGGGAGCCGGCGTCCGCGCGGGGGGTGGGGGCTTGGGACTTTCCGTTATCTGAGCTTGTAGGCATTGGTATACGCTCCATATGAGCTTACGAATTGATAGCTACTATAACAAAGTCCCGGAGGGTCCGCAAGGGCTATCTCCTCTCCCGTCCGCAAGGGGTGTCGCCGGCCTTGGGTTGATGTTCTTTTTCGGCCCCAACCAAACAAGAACGAGACTCAATCTCATTTGGTTATAGGCTCAAAAAGGAAGTGTTTGCCCAGCGAGGCGCCGCTTGGCCGCGCGCGCATGTCGCTGCCCAGAACACGCAAGGAGGTGCGTCATCGAGATGCGAGCCCCGCCAGCGGCCCCGAAGGGGGGCCGCCCATCCCACTCCCCAAGGGCCGGACGCGCTAGCGATCCTCCTCGAAGCTGACCTCGACGTTCTCCTCCTCCAAACGCTCCTCCACCTCCGCCAGTGAGGTGAGCGCGCGCCGGTCGGCATCAAGCAGCGGCGCCGAGAAGAAGCTGCGCGGCCACAGCCGCTGTGCGCGCACGACGTTGATCTCCATCGCGAACAGCGTCACCTGGCTGCCTAGGTACAGCCACGAGAGCAGCCCCAGCACAAACGCGAACAGGCCGGAGGTCTCCTTGGCGTGGCGCACCACGTGCTCGACGTAGTAGCCGCCGAGGTGCTGCAGGATCTGCCACAGCACCGCCGCGACGAGCACGCCGGGGAGTAGGTCGCGGGTGGGAATGTCCTGGGTGGTGAGCAGCCTGAAGGCGCAAAAGAACAGCAGCAGGTTGGCCACCAACGCGAGCACCACGCCGGCGAGCGCCGTCAGCGCGCTGGGTGCCGCGGCCGTCACGTAGCCGGCGACGACGGTCGAGACGATCGTGAGCGTGCCGAGCACGATCAGCAGCCCCAGCCCGCGCAGCCGCCACGCGAGGAAGTTGGGGCGCTCCTTGCGGGGCACGTGCCAGACTTCGTCGAACGCGGTGCGCGCTGCCCCGGTGATGCCGAGGCCCGCCAGTAGCGAGCCGATCACGCCGATCGCCAGCCCCACGCCGCTGCCCTTGAGCGAGTGGACGTTCTGCTCCAGCTGGTTGCCGATGATCGGGAACTGGCTGAGCGTGGAGTGCAGCACGCTCGCCTGAGCGCTCGGGTTGCCCTCCAGCACGAAGCCCAGCACCGTCACGAACACCAGCAGCAGCGGGAACAGCGCGAAGAAGCCGTAGTAGGCGATCAGCGCCGCCAGTCTGCCGGCGCCGTCGTCGCCGAACTTCTTGATCACCGCCGCGAGAAAGCTCAGCCCGCGGTGGCGCTGCTGAAAGCTGTCGACTGCTTGCAGGCGCTCGCCGAAGGTCATTTTTTGGGGGAGGGGGAGGGGGATGGGGGGTCGATGGCGCCGATCAATGCGCGGCCCGGCCCAATTGCCGCGTGTGCTCGCAACGGCGCAAATCCGGAGGGGGGTCTCCCCGCGGCTGGGTGCGACATGCCTGTGTGTCTACCCCATACACGCACCGACCGTCATCCCCGTCGTCGCGGGGGGAGCAGCCGAGGCCCGGCTGTGCCACGGCCGACCCGGCGGATCGCCCGGCGACCGGACGGGTCGGGGAGGGATCGGTGGGACGCGCGGCCGACCCGGCAGACCGGCCTGCGGCCGGATGGGGCGGGGCGGAATTGGCGGGACGCTCGGCCGCCGAGGAGATCGCGCTCGTGGTGCGCGCTCGCCGCGAGGGGATGCTGCGCGCCTACCGCAACATGCTGCGGCGTGAGGACCTCGAGGACTGCCTGAGCCAGGCCGTCGTCGAGCTGCTCGC
>Ga0302235_10000578_pt1 | contig 28687 bp, 26 predicted proteins | sample II_Palsa_N3_3_FD_193577 | JGI IMG/M metagenome (GOLD analysis project Ga0302235, IMG submission 193577) | Peat permafrost microbial communities from Stordalen Mire near Abisko, Sweden - II_Palsa_N3_3 | ecosystem: Environmental > Terrestrial > Soil > Palsa > Peat permafrost | place: Sweden...
CGGCGCTTCCCGGCCCGGGCTGCCCCCAGCTTCGCCGCCCTGCTGCGACAGGGACGGCGGTGAAGGTCTCTCACCTCCACTCCAATCGTCAGCGCCTCACGGCGCACGTGGATCCGGGCTTGGCGGTTGATCGGGTGCACGGGGGCACACCCGATCCACCACGGAGCCCGGATCCACCACGGTAACCGGAGGCACTCCGTAGTTTTTGCCGCTTATGTCCGTATATGGCGGGCGGGTGACGGGGGTGCGGGGGTGCGGGGGTGGCTGGGGTGGTTAGGTGGTTAGGGGGACGGTCGCTACGGGGGTGGTGGTCGGGTGTGAGGTTCCGCCGGAGGGCTCGACGGTGATCCCGATCTGGTCTCCCGACCGCACTCCTGAGGCCAGCAGCTGGCCGGTATGGTCCGTGCTTGAGAGCAACCCCACCGAACGGGCACCGGACGAACTCATCACCCATACCTGGTAGACCCGGCTGGAGGACAGGGACGGCATCCCCCTGGTGGTCACGACGGCTTCCCGCTGCAGAGCGGAGACCACCACGGTGACGGCTCCGCCCGCGGTCGCGTTCGTGGCCTCGATGCGGGCATCGGGCGCGTCGAGCACCTTGGCGATCGCGGCGCTCGTCGCCTGGGCCGAATCGAGCTGGTGCTGGGTCGCCACCTGGGTGATGCCCAGGCCGACGGCGGCGGCCACGCTGGCGGCGGCCACGGCGCCGACCAGCCGCGGTGACCGCAGCCAGCTGTTACTCCAGCTGATACTCCAGCCGTTCCCCCGGCCGGCGAACAGCCGCGCTACCCGCGTCCGCCAGCGATCCCGGCGGAGCCGCTCGTCGGCCAGCGGCGGGAGCTGCCTGGTGCGGTAGGTCGCGGCTAGCACCCGCTCTTCCATTTGAGCCGGCGGCCGGGCCGCCCTGGCTATCGCGAGCCGGGCCGCGGTCTCGCGGAGCCCGCGGACCTCCGCCTCGCAGGAGGGGCAGTGCTGCAGATGACGCTCGAATTCGGTCCGCTCCTGGGCGTTTAGGGCATCTAGGGCATAGCTGCCGGTAAGCACGTGCATATTTTCGGGCAGCGCTTTCACGACATCACCCCCATGCAGTCACGCATCCTTATCAGTCCGTCGCGGATCCGGGTCTTCACCGTGCCGAGCGCGACCCCGAGCAGCTGGGCGACCTCGGGATAGGAATATCCGCCATAGTAGGCGAGCTTGATCGACTCGCTTTGCAGGTCGGTGAGGCCGTCCAGGCAGCGGCGCGCCCGCTGGCCCTCCATCGACGTCTCCACGGTGTCGGCCACGTCGTCGTACTCTGTCGCGGTTTCCGAGGCCACCTTCTGTTCCCGGCGCGAGCCGGCGTTCTCCGACCGGACCCGGTCCACGGCGCGCCGATGGGCCATGGTCAGCACCCAGGCGACCCCGCTGCCCCGGGCCGAGTCGAACCGGGACGCGGTCCGCCAGACCTCAAGCAGCACCTCCTGGGCGACTTCCTCAGACTGGGCTGGATCGCGCAGCACCTGCCTGACCACGCCATATACCGGGCCGGCCAGCTGACCGTAGACCGTCTCGAAGGCCTGGTGGTCGCCGCGGGCCACCTGGACCAAGAGAAACGCCAGATCCTGGTCCTGCCCCTCAGCGGGACGGGGATCAGGTCGTGTCTCCCGTATCTCTGGCCGGTTCATGTCATGCATTCGGGGCGAACCCGCAAGCGGATTGCTTTAAATCCCAACGGACCTGCACAGATGTTCGTTGCAAACGGCTGGTAGAAGGCCGGAACCAGCCGGATCGAGAAACGACGCCAATCCGCTCCGTCGGCAGTTCCGAATGTGGCCGTGATCAAAACACCGAGACAAGCCACCGTGCGCCGACTAGTGGCAGGCGCGTTGACCGGCTTGCTGACCGCGGCCGTGGCACTCGGCGTGGCCGAGCTGGCGGCCGCGCTGATCAGCGCGAGCAGCGCCCCGGTCATCGCGGTCGGGGAAACGGCGATCAACCTGACGCCCATCCCGGTCAAGGAATTCGCGATCACGCACTTCGGGTCGCACGACAAGGAAGCACTGCTCACCGGCATCGTGGTGCTGCTCATCGGGTTCGCCGCGGTGATCGGCATCGCGGCGGTCCGCCGGATCGCTTACGGGCTGGCCGGGCTCGTGGTGTTCGCCGCCGTCGGCATGGCCGCGGCCATCCACCTGCCCACCGCCACGGCGGTCGACGTGATACCCACACTGGCCGGGGTGGCCGTGGGCGCCGTGGCGATGGTCGTGCTGACCCGGGCCGTCCGGGAGGCCTATCCCCCGGCGGCGCTATCCCCGGCTCCCTCGGCGGCGCTGCCCACGGCTCCCTCGGCGGCGCTGCCCACGGCTCCCTCGGCGGCGCTGCCCACGGCTCCCTCGGCGGCACCCACAGCCTCAGCCGAGGACGTCCTGGCTGAGGGCCCGTACCTGGGCGACCTGGAGCAGCCGGCCGTGAATGCGCCGGGGACGCAGGGACCGCGGCTCGTCGCGACACCGCCGGATCGCCGCCGCTTCCTGATTGCGGGGGCGGGAGCGGCGGCGGTGGCGGCGATAGCCGGAGGCGCCGGGGACAAGCTGCTCGGGCGGTTCAGCATCGCCTCCTCCCGGGCCCAGGTGCGGCTGCCCGCGCCCGCCATCCGCGCGGCGGCCGGGCCGGCCGGCACGGAACTGCGGATCCCCGGGCTGACCCCCTTCTTCACCTCGAACGCCAGCTTCTACCGGGTCGACACCGACCTGGTGCTGCCACAGGTCTCGCCGGACAACTGGACGCTGAAGATCGACGGCATGGTCGACCGCGAGCTCGAGTTCAGCTTCGACGAGCTGCTGAAGATGCCGCTGACCGAGGCCGACATCACGCTGGTGTGCGTCTCGAACCAGGTCGGCGGCACCTACAACGGCAACGCCAGGTGGCTCGGCGCGCCGCTGGCCGGGCTGCTGCGCAAGGCCGGGGTTCAGGCGGGCGCGAACCAGGTCCTGTCCACCTCGACCGACGGGATGACCATCTCCACCCCGGTCGCCGCCATCATGGACGGCCCCAGCTTGAACGGGCCCAGCGCGCTGCTCGCGGTGGGCATGAACGGCCAGCCGCTGCCCGTCGAACACGGCTTCCCCGCCCGCATGATCGTCCCCGGTCTGTACGGCTACGTGTCCGCGACCAAGTGGGTCACCAAGCTGACCCTGACCACGTTCGCGAAGCAGAAGGCGTACTGGACCCAGCGCGGCTACTCGGCGCAGGCGCCGATCAAGACCGAGTCGCGCATCGACGTGCCCAGGCCGCTGTCCCAGGTCAAAGCCGGGCGCATCGCGGTGGCGGGAGTGGCCTGGGCTCCGGCCACGGGCATCGCCGCGGTCGAGGTCAACGTGGACAACGGCCCGTGGCGCCGCGCCACGCTGGCCGCCGCCGACGGCCTCGACACCTGGCGGCAGTGGATGTGGGCCTGGGACGCCAAGCCCGGGCTGCACACCCTCCAGGTCCGCGCCACCGACAGCAAAGGCGTGACGCAGACGTCGGCCCGCGCCAACCCCGTTCCCAACGGCGCAAGCGGCTGGGACTCCACCGTGGTCACCGTCACATGACGGCCCGCATCCAGGGTGCGGCAGCAAGCCGTACCTCATCAAGTGAACACACATCTCGCAAGGAGAAAATTGTGAAGCACAAGTTCATCGCCGTATCCGGACTCGCCCTGAGCTGCGCCTTCGGCGTGGCGGCCTGCAGCTCCAGTGGGTCCTCGACCGCGGCTTCGGGTTCGAGCACGTCCGCCCCGGCGGCGTCTTCCTCGGCCCCGGCGGCGTCTTCCTCAGCCCCGATGGCGTCGGGTTCCTCCGCCGCGGCCGGGTCCGGCGCGGCGGCCAGCATGGACTTCGGCTCGGGCTGCGCCTCGGTGCCCAAGTCGGGAGGGGGCAGCTTCACCGGCATGGCCACCGCGCCGGTCGCCACCGCCGCCTCGGCCAACCCGCTCCTGTCCACCCTCGTCACGGCGGTCAAGGCGGCCGGCCTGGTGGACACGCTCAACTCGGCCAAGAACATCACCGTGTTCGCCCCGGACAACGCCGCGTTCGCGAAGATCCCGGCCGCGACCCTGAAGTCGCTCCTGGCTAACAAGGCCGAGCTCACCAAGATCCTCACCTACCACGTGGCGGGCGCCCGTTACACCCCCAGCCAGCTGGCTTCTGGCATGGCCATCAAGACGCTCGAAGGTGGTACCGTCACCGGCTCGATGATGAACGGGACCTATACCGTTAAGGCCACGACGGACAGCGCAGGCGTGGTCTGCGGCAACGTCCAGACCGCCAACGCCACCGTCTACATCATCAACACCGTCCTGATGCCTTAGTCCTGCTGAGGCTGATAACCCCCGCCCGGTCGCGCTGACGCGACCGGGCGGGTCCATGTCCGGGGGGTGGTACCAGTGCCGTTCGGGCCAAAAGAACGTGAGCTCAGGACAGCTCGACGATGGGCTCTGGGTAGTTCAGCTGCTTGCGTTCGGCGTCGTCGAGCTGCCATGGTGCCTGGATGCGCGCCTGGTCCAGGCCGGCCAGCTCGGGCACGTAGCGGCGCACGTAATCACCGGCCTTGTCGAACCGCTGGGCCTGGCGGAGCGGGTTCATCACCCGGTTGGGCCTGGTGTTGTTCCCGGTCCCGGCCACCCACTGCCAGTTGCCCGCGTTACAGGCCACGTCGCCGTCCGCCAGCAGGGCCCCGAAATGCCGGTACCCGTGCCGCCAGTCGATCCCCAGGTTGCGGGTGAGGAACGAGGCGGTGATCATCCGGGCCCGGTTGTGCATGAAGCCCTCGGCGGCCAGCTGCCGCATCCCGGCGTCCACGATCGGGATGCCGGTCCGTCCCGTCTGCCAGGCCTGCAGCGCGTCGGCGTCCTCGTGCCAGGACGCGCCGGGCCGGTAGTTCTTCCTGGCCATGTCCGGGAACGCCGCGGTGACCTGGTAGAAGAAGTCGCGCCAGGCGAGCTGGCGGCAGAATTCTTCGCCGCCCTCCCGACCCCTAAAGTCCCGGGCGCCGACCGCGACCTCGAGCGGCGACACGCAGCCGAACCGCAGGTACGCGCTCAAACGGGAGGTGTCATCGCCCGCCAGGTCGTCGTGGTGCTCGTCGTAGCCCGCTAGCCGGCCCTTGCGCCAGCTGACGAAGCGCGTCCGGCCGGCCCGCTCGCCGCCCGGCGCCAGATCGGGTGAGACGCCGGGGCCGGGCTCCGGCAGCCGACCGGTCGTGGCGACGGCGGGCATCGCGATGGCCGGCGGCACCGGGCAGTGCTTGCGCCAGCTGGCTGTGCGCCAGGCGCGCCAGTACGGGGTGAAGACCCGGTAGTGGCCGCCTCCGGCCGGCCTCAGGTCGCCGGGCGGCACAACCGTCAGGCCGGGGGTTACGACGAGGTTCAGCCGGCGCTCGGCGCAGTCGCGTTCCAGGGTGCGGCGGCGGCGGGCGGCGTAGTGCGACACGTCGTCGGCGACGTAGACGGCGTGCGCGTCCACCTCGCCCGCCAGCTTGATCACCTCGGCGGCCGGATCACCGTGCCGGATCACCAGGTCGGCGCCGCGCACGCGGAATTGCTCGCGCAGATCGGCCAGGGCGTCGGCCAGGAAGCGGATCCGGTTCGGCGGCCCGGCGATGGCCGGATCGACGACGAAGGCCGGCACCACCTGGCGGGCGCGGGCGCACGCCAGGTGCAGCGCCGGGTTGTCGTGCAGCCGGAGGTCACGCGTGAACAGCACGATCGCGGTTTCCATCCGCTCTCCCCTTCCTCGGCCCTGCGCCTGCGATTGGCCCTGCGCCTGCGATTGGCCCTGCGCCGGAGACTGCTTCTGCCCGTGGGAAGCTGACGTTATGCGGGAAGCGGGCGGGGAAGACCTCGGGGGGCGCTCGGCCCCGGGTGGGCGTGTCGAGCGGTCTGAGGTCACCGGTCCGTGGTGGCGTTCCTTTTGGGGGGCAGGGGGAAGAAACCGCTGGTCCGGGCGATGTAATCGGCGTACTGCGGGCGGTCGGCCATCCGGCGTTCGGTGAGGGCCTGGCCCGACCCGCGGGTCAGCAGGAAGGTCATCAGCAGCGGGCCGACGATGGTCGCCACCTCCACCCAGGAGCCGAGGCTGATCAGGAACAGGCCCCACCACATGCAGAAGTCGCCGAAGTAGTTGGGGTGACGGGTGTACCGCCACAGGCCGCGGTCCATGATCATGCCCTTATGCGCGGGGTCGGCCTTGAACCGGGCCAGCTGCCAGTCGCCAACGGACTCGAAGACGAAACCGCCTAGCCACAGGACCGCGCCGATGACGGTGAGCGGGCCGGCCGGGGCCCGCTCGAGCATGCCTGCCTGGATGGGCAGGCAGGCCACCCACAAGATCAGCGCCTGGAGCAGGTAGATGGTCCGCAGCGCGTAGATGTTCTTGTCACCCTTGGCCTTGCTCAGCAGGTCGCGGTAGCGCGGGTCCTCGGGTTTGCCGCGGTTGCGCGAGCCGATGTAGATGGCCAGCCGCAGCCCCCAGATGACCGCCGCGGCGAGCAGGATGTAGCGGCGCGCGGGCCGGCCGTACCCGAGCGAGCTGACCAGGGCGACCGTGGCCACCACGGCGATGCCGATACCCCACGCGGTGTCCACCACGCTGTGCTTGCCCGCCTTCAGCGCCACCGCGAACGTCACGGCCATCAGCACAAGCAGCGCGGCCGCCGCGGCGGCCAGCGTGACGACGAACGGCCCGGCGGGCAGGCCGCTCACCGGTCGGGCCTGACCGCGAGGATCTGGTCGACGCCCATCCGGCCCTCTTCGAAGGCCAGCGCGCCGCCAGCCAGGTACAGGCGCCAGACCCGGATCTGCTCTTCGCTGAGGATGTCTTTGATGGCCGGCAGGTTCTCTTCGAAGTTGTCCAGCCAGGCCCGGATGGTGCGGACGTAGTGGGTGCGCATCGCCTGCACCCCGATGACCTCGAACCCGGCCTGCTCGATCAGCCGCACCGTCTCCCCCACCGGGCGCATGGTCATGTCGGCCGCGATGTAGGACTCGATGAACGGGCCGCCGCCGGGAGCGCGCGACCCCCGGGACATCTGCTGGATGAGCAGCCGGCCGCCGGGCCGCAGCAGCCGGTGCAGCTCCGCGCAGAACCGCGGATAGTTCGCGGCGCCGACGTGCTCGCCCATTTCCACCGACGCGATCGCGTCGTAGGGGCCGCCGCCGGAGGCCCGGTAGTCCTGGATCCTGACCTCGGCGCGGTCCGCCAGGCCCAGGCCGCGGACTCGCTGCCTGACGTAGCCGCCCTGCCCGCCGGACAAGGTCACCGCGGTCACCTGAGCCTGGTGATCGCGGGCCGCGTGCACCGTCAGCGAGCCCCAGCCGCAGCCCATGTCGAGCAGCTTGCTCCCTGGGTCCAGGGCCAGCTTGCGGCAGATCATCTCAAGCTTGGCGCGCTGCGCGTCGGCGAGGGTGAACCCGAGTTTGGTGTCGGGGTAGTAGGCGCAGGAGTAGGCCATGTTCGGATCGAGGATGAGCTGGTAGAAAGCCACGGGCACGTCGTAGTGGCCGGCGATCACGGCCTTGTCGCGGGCCCGGCTGTGCCTGCGGCCGCTGACCCGGATCTCGCAGCCGGGCGGGGGCGGCGGGGACCAGGGCGGCCCGAGGACCTTGAGCCGTAGCGCCGCACGGGCCGCGGCCAGGGCGGCGGGCGTCCAGGCTAGGGCGGTCTGAGCGGTCTGGGCTGGACGCCCGGGGATGCGGGCCAGGACGGCCTGCACACCTTTCGGGGTATTTGTTCGTGCTGGGACGCTTTTTTCCCTGATCGCGGCCAGCACCCGGCGCAGGCCGTCGGTGAGGTCACCTTCCACGTCGAGGTCACCGCTGATGTAGGCGCGGGCCAGGCCCAGCTCGCCCGGACGCCACAGGATGCGGCGCAGCGCCTGCGCAGAGCGGATCACGACCACCGTGGTTCCCGCTGGCCCCGCTTCGCTGCCGTCCCAGGCACGCAGCCGGACGGGCAGGTCGAGGTCGGCGTGTTCGGTCAGCAGGGACGCGATGACCTGGGCGGCGCCGGGCTTGCGGGCCGCGCGGATCATGTCCGCGCCAGGGTGAGCTGGCTGACGCCGATGTACCCGGCGCGGAAGCCTGCTTCTGAGTAGCTCAGGTAAAAGGTCCACATGCGGTTGAACACCTCATCGAAGCCGAGGCGGTCGACCTCGTCGGAGTGCGCGCAGAACCGGTCCCGCCAGATCTTCAGCGTGTCGGCGTAGTGCGCGCCGAGGTCGTCACGGGCGGTGATCCGCAGCCGGGTGGAGCTGGCGAGGCTGTTCTCGATCGCGGTGACGGAGGGGAGCAGGCCGCCGGGAAATATGTACTTGTGTATCCAGGTGTAGGTATGGCGGGTGGCCAGCATCCGGTCGTGCGCCATCGTGATCGTCTGCAGCCCGATGCGGCCGCCGGGCGCCAGGTGCTGGTCGAGCGCGGCGAAATAGGCGTCCCAGTAGCGTTCGCCGACCGCCTCGAGCATCTCGACCGAGAGAATCGCGTCGAACTCTCCGTCGATGTCGCGGTAGTCACGCAGTTCCACGCTGACCCGGCCGGCCAGCCCGGCCTGCGCCACCCGGCGGACGGCGAGCGCCTGCTGTTCCCGCGAGAGGGTGATCGTGACCACGCTCGCGCCGCGGCGCGCGGCCCGGATGGCCAGTTCACCCCAGCCGGTGCCGATCTCGAGCACCCGGCAGCCCGGCCCTACCCCGGCCCGGTCGAGCAGGCGGTCGATCTTGCGGCGCTGAGCCTCGGCGAGCAGGTCCGCGGACGCGATCGGAGTGCCGTCGGGCCTGGTGTCGAACACCGCCGAGGAGTAGGTCATGGTCTGGTCCAGGAACAGCGCGAACAGGTCGTTCGACAGGTCGTAGTGACGGCCGATGTTCCGGCGCGCGCCTTCCCTGGTCTGCGCGTCATCCGGCGGCTGCCTGCGCACCGCGAGCTGGCGCAGCCGCTGCTGCCAGGGCGGCACGAGATCGCCCACGTTGGCGGCGAAGACGGTGAGCAGCGCGGTCAGGTCGGTGCAGTCCCAGTCGCCGGCCATGTACGACTCGCCGAAGCCGATCAGGCCGGAGGCGCCGAAGCGGCGGAAGAAGTCCCTGGGCCTGTTCAGGACCATGACCGGGGTGGCCGGTGAACCCCCGCCGATCAGCCTTCCGTCCGGGAACTGAACCCGCAGCGGCAGCTTGGCCACCCCGGTGGTGAACAGGGCACGCGCGATGGCCGCGCGCACAGAAGAACCGGCGGCAGCGGCGACATCGGGCCACCGGGCAGCGTCGATGGTCCGGGGCGTGGCGTGCTGCGTGCTAACGGTGGTCACTGAACCCCCTCCTGGGGTAGATGAGCGGGCCGGGGTGTTACCCGCAGCCCGCGAAGGTAAAGCTTGATCCCCTGCCAGCGGATCCGGGCGGACACCGCGGCCGTGGACCAGGGGTGCCGCACGGCGGCGGCGGCCAGCGCCCGCGCGGTGGCCGGGACGCCCCGGCCGTGCACGCTGGCGGTGAACGAGCGCCCGTCCGGACGGCCGAGCACGATGCTCAGCGCGAGACGGGCACCCGGTTCGGGCAGGCTCATCCGGTAGCCGCCGTCGACCGGATAGAACGGCGACACGTAGAACTCCTTCGGCACCAGGGCCCGGCCGCGATCGTCGGTGTGCAGCAGGTAAGCGTGACGCTGGCCATAGGTGTTGTGCACCTCGGCCACGACGCAGGCCAGCGTGCCGTCCGCCCGGTGGCACCAGTACACGGTCAGCGGGTTGAACACGTACCCGAGCACGCGCGCGTTCGCCAGCATCATGACCTGGCCGCCGGCCAGGTCGACGCCGCGCTCGCGCAGGAAGTGGTCGAGATTGTCCCGGATACTGCGCCCCGGGTCACCGAGATGATCCCGGGCTTCGAAGCCGGCCAGCAGCCGCAGTCCCGGGCCCAGCTTGGGCAGGTGGTCGAGGTCGACCAGCCACTGGTAGCTGCGGTAGGTGAATACGTTGCGCAGCGGCGCGGTCCGGGCGTGCGTGATCATGCACTCATAGAGGGCGGCTCCGGGGGCGAGCACGCGCGGGCGTGGGCGCTGGGTGGCGGTGGTCACCAGGTGCCCCCGAGCGCGCGAGCCGCCTCGGCGCCTGATCGGCAGCCGTCCTCGTGGAAGCCCCAGCCGTGATAGGCGCCGGCGAACGCGGTGACCCCGGTATTAAGCTCGGGCAGGCGGCGCTGCGCGGCGACCGAGGCCGGAGTGTAGGCGGGATGGGCGTAATCCATCCGGTCGATGACCCGCGCCGGGTCGACGACGCCCTCGCCGCCGAGCGTCACGATGTAATCCTCGGTCACGGACAGCCTCTGGAGCCGGTTCATGTGGTAGCTGATGCGGGCAGAGGCCTGGTCGGGACGGCAGTGGGTGAGCTCGTAGTTCCACGAGGCCCGGACCGCCCGGCGGGACGGGAGCAGGCTGACGTCGGTGTGCAGCAGGGCCGGATTATTGGTGTAGCGGAACGCCCCGAGCACGTCCCGCTCCGCCTGGGTGGGGCGGCCCAGTAGGCGCAGCGCCTGGTCGGGATGGGTCGCGATGACGACGGCGTCGAAATGATCCGGCTCCCCTGAGGCGTCCCGCACCTCGACACCGTCGGGATAACGGTGCACGGCGCGCACCGGCGCCGAGACCCGGACCTCTTGCAGCCGCTTGGCGGCGCGCTCGACGTAGCTGCGGGAACCGCCGGTCACGGTCCGCCACGGCGGGGAGCCGAGCACGGACAGCATCCCGTGGTTGGCGAGGAACGCGAACAGGTACGCCGCCGGATAGCTGAGCGCCATGCCGGGGGGACATGACCACACCGCGGCGACGAGCGGGAGCGCGAAGTGGGTCTTGAAGTAAGCGGAATAACCGCCATCGTCGAGGAACTCGCCGTAGGTGGTATCCCCCGCCGCGCCGGAGGACAGCAGCCGGCCCGCCGCGCGGTGGAACCGCGGTACCTCGGTGAGCAGCCGCAGGTACCGGCCGCCGCCCTGACGCAGCCCGGCGGTCAGGCCGCCGAGGCCGCGCTGGCCCGCGTACTGCAGGCCGCAGCCAGCGCAGCGGACCGACATGCTCATCTGGCAGGCCTGAGTCGTCACGCCCAGCTCGGCGAACAGCTTGATCAGCAGCGGATACGTGCGTTCGTTATGGACAATGAAGCCGGTATCGACCGGGATCGACGGGCCGGTGGCCGGCACGACGAGATGGGTATCGGCGTGACCTCCCAGCCGGCTGTCGGCCTCAAAGAGCGTCACGTGATCAGTATGTGACAATATGTATCCAGCGGTCAGCCCGCTTACACCGCTGCCGATCACCGCGATTCTGCGCCCAGTCACGCTTGTCCTTTCCTCATCGCCTACAGATCCTTATTCGGGACCATTCGCGATCCGGATTGGCGGCCTGGCGGTTTAGCTACGGCCGAACACATGGCGCAGCGCCTGCTCCAGGTGCGGCTGGCGGAACTGGTGCCCGGCCCCGATCAGCGCCTCGGCACGGACGTACTGGCTGGCCTGGGCGAGTTCGGCGGCCCCTTCCGCGCCGAGCAGCAGTCGCGGTCCGAACGCGGGCACGGGCAGCAGCGCGGGCCGGTGCAGCACGCGGGCCAGCGTCCGGGTGTAGTCGAGGTTGCGGACCGGCTCGGGAGCGACCGCGTTGACCGGCCCGGACAGATGCGGATCCGTCACGGCCCGCAGGTAGATGTCCAGCAGGTCGTCCAGGCCGATCCAGGACAGCCACTGCTTGCCGCTGCCTAGCCGCCCGCCGAGGCCGGCCGTGAACAGCGGGCTGAGCAGGCGGAGCATGCCGCCACGCGGAGTCTGCACGATACCGGTGCGAACCTGCACGGTCCTGATGCCCGCCGCGGCGGCCGGAGCGGCGGCGTCCTCCCAGTCGGCCACCACGTCGGCGAGGAATCCCTCACCCCGGGGGCTGGCCTCGGTCAGGATCTCCTCGCCGCGATCGGGGCCGTAGAACCCGATCGCCGACGCCGTGACGAACGCCTGCAGACCCGCGGACTTCGGGGTTTTCTGGTCGGCGGCGGCCGCGGCCAGCTCGGCCAGGCGGCGGGTCGGGACGATCCGGCTCTTGAGGATCTCGCGCTTGCGGTCGGGGGTGAACCGGCCGCCGATCGAGGCGCCGGCCAGGTGGATCAGCGCGTCGACTCCGCTCAGCAGCGTCGGCGCCGGCTCCTCCGGCTGCCACTGGCGCTCCCCTTCGTTATTGGGTGCGCGGCGCACCAGCCGGATGACGCGGTGCCCGCCCGTGGTCAGCAGCGCCGTCAGCGCGGTGCCGATCAGGCCACCCGACCCGGTGACCGCGATCGTCAGCGAGTCCGGGCACACGGAACGGGCACGGGCCTGAGCGGCCAGGTCATCGGCGAGCTGCTGGTGCCGGTAGGCGAACATGGGCCGCAGCATCCGGCCGGGAAGCGTGGTGTCCACAGTGTCGGTGACGAGCGTGGCCCGTTCCGCGTCTTGCCCTGGCTCCCCAGCCGGGGCGAACTGGTGCCGGTGCCGCCAGGAGAGCACCGCGGCCAGCGGGCAGGATTCCAGCTCGTCAGCGAACATGTTCGGCGGGTCATAGCTGGCGGGCTGGTGAACGGCGACCCAGCGCAGCCCGCCGGGCAATCCGAGCACCGCCTGCCCGTCCCGGAGCGAGCTGGGCCCAGAGGCCTCTTGCAGGATCCGGACGGGCAGCCAGGGCGGGGTCAGCCGGGTCATCGCTCCCGGCCGGCTGTGCCACGCGAAGACCTCGCTCAGCCCGGCGTTTACCACCGTGGAGTACGTGAATTCCATTTGCCCTCAGCTCTCCCCCGCGGATGCCGGGCTCGCCTGCGTGATAAATCAGTACTAAATTGCACTAATACCCCTAGCTTAAACCAGTTAGCTTCGACCAGTATCGCCTGGATCCGCTCAGCGCCCGAACCACGACCAGCTGGAGCCCGTCATGCAGCTACGCCAAGCGGCCGACGTCCTCGGGGTGCATTACCAGACCGCGTACGGGTGGGTGCGGCAGGGCGTGCTCCCGGCCAGGAAGACCCCGCACGGCTACGAGGTCAGCGGAACCGACGTCAGCGCCCTGGCGAAGCACCGGGCCTCGGGCACCGCACCGCGACCGCAGATCCGGGTGCGTGACTGGACAGCGCAGGCGGACCGGCTGCACGCCGCGATCGTGACCGGTGACGAGACCACGGCGCGGCGGGTTTTCGCCCGGCTCGCTCGCGGCGTGCCACTGACCGACCTGTGCGACCGGGTCATCGGGCCCGCGCTGCACCAGATAGGCGCGGACTGGGCCGCGGGCCGGCTGACGATCGGCACCGAACACCGGGCCAGCGCCATCTGCGAGCGGCTCATCGCCGCCCGGGCCCGCCAGCCGCAAGGCCGCCCGCGAGGCATCGCGGTGACGGCCGCGCCGCCAGGAGACCGGCATGGGCTTCCGGCCCTGATGGCGACGGCGTGCCTGCGCGAAGACCGCTGGCTGGTGCATCACCTGGCGTCCGACATCCCGGTCGCCGAGGTGACTCAGCTGGCCCTGGAGGCCGGCGCCGGGCTGGTCGTGCTTTCGGCGGCTACCACCTCCTCGGCCCGCCGCGCCCGCCGGGCGGCGAAGGAGATAAGGACGGCCGCTCCCGGGCTGCGCGTGCTGGCCGGCCGGCCGGGTGACACGCTCGGCCAGCTCAGGGAGCTAGCCCGGGCGGTGGCGGCGGAGCACGGATGAGTCACGCCTCGCTCAGGGGAGCGGGACGATGTCGGGTGCGCCGAGCCGGGCGGCTTCGGCGGTCGTGTCGGTGGGTTTGGTCTGCGAATCGCGTTCGGCCTCCACCCGCATCAGATAGTGCTTGATCTCCCGCTGCTTCTGCTCCTCGTCCCAGTTCAGCGGGTCCGCCATGAGTGCGGCGGCGGTGGGGGCGGCGGCCACGCCGCGGTCCCAGGCCTCGATCGAGATCCGCGTGCGCCGGGCCAGCACGTCGTCCAGATGACGGGCGCCTTCGTGGGTCACCGCGTAGAGCGCCTCGACCTGCAGGTAGTCGTCCGCGCCGGGGAGCGGGGTCGCCAGCGACGGCTTTTCCCGCAGCATCGTCAGCAGCTCATGCACGCAGGAGCCGTAACGGTTGAGCAGGTGCTCGATCCGGGCGACGTGGACGCCGGTGGAGGCGGCCAGCGCGCGACGCTGATTCCACAGCGCCCGGTATCCGTCGGCGCCGAGCAAGGGCACCTGGTCGGTACAGGAGTCTGGCACCCGGGCGTCGAGGCCGCGGACGGCCTCGTCCACGGCGTCGGCGGCCATCACCCGGTAGGTGGTGTACTTGCCGCCCGCGACCACGACCAGGCCAGGAACCGGGTGGCCCACGACGTGCTCGCGCGACAGCTTCGACGTCGACTCGGACTCACCGGTGAGCAGCGGCCGCAGCCCGGCGTAGACGCCTTCGACGTCCTCCCGCGTCAGCGGTGACTGGATGACCGCGTTAACGTGCTCGAGCAGGTAGTCGATATCGCTGGCGCTCGCGGAGGGGTGGGCCTTCTCGAGCGACCAGTCGGTGTCGGTCGTGCCGATGATCCAGTGCCGCCCCCACGGGATGATGAACAGCACGCTCTTCTCGGTGCGCAGGATGATCCCGGTGTTGGACTGCAGCCGGTCGCGGGGCACGACGAGATGGATGCCCTTGGACGCACGCACGTGGAACTGGCCGCGCGTGTCGGCCAGCGCCTGGGTGTCGTCGGTCCACACGCCGGTGGCGTTGATGACCTGCCTGGCGCGCACCTCGAACGTCCGCCCGGTCTCGGTGTCCTTGACCGTCGCGCCGGTCACCCGCTCGCCCTGCCGCAGGAAGCCGACGACCTGCGCCCCGTTGGCCGCGAGCGCGCCGAACGAAGCGGCGGTGCGCACCACGGTGAGGGTGTGCCTGGCGTCGTCTACCTGCGCGTCGGAGTACTGGATCGCGCCGGTGAGGGAGTCGGGGCGCAGGCAGGGAGCCTCGCGCAGGGCGTGCTTGCGGGTGAGGTGCCGGTGATGGTCCAGCCCGTGCGCGGTGCCCGAGGCGTAGGCCATCGTGTCGTAGAGCGCGATACCGGCGCCCACGTAGGGCCGTTCCCAGACCCGGTGCTGGAGCGGATACAGAAACCTCACGGGCCGCACCAGATGCGGGGCAATCGTGTTGAGCAGCAGGCCCCGCTCTTTGAGGGCTTCCCGGACCAGCCTGAAGTCGAGCATCTCCAGGTAGCGCAGGCCGCCGTGGATGAGCTTGCTTGACCGGCTTGAGGTGCCGCTGGCCCAGTCGCGGCCCTCGACGATCGCCGTCGTCAGCCCGCGGGTGACGGCATCGAGCGCGCTACCTGCCCCGACCACGCCGCCACCCACGACCAGGATGTCCAGTTCCTGCTCGGTCATCCGGGCCATCGCGTCTTCGCGCGCGGCCGGGGACAGGTCCGCCATCACGAGATCAGTCAACCTCCACCCAGTCCAGCGTGCGCTGCACGGCTTTCTTCCAGCCTGCATACCCATCTTCGCGCTGCTGCTCACTCCATTCAGGCAGCCAGCGCTGGGACTCGTTCCAGTTGACCTTGAGCTCGTCCGTGTTGGCCCAGAATCCGGTGGCCAGGCCCGCGGCGTACGCCGCGCCGAGCGCGGTGGTCTCGGCCACGACGGGACGGCTGACCGGAACGCCGAGGATGTCGGCCTGCAGCTGCATGCACAGGTTGTTCGCGGTGACCCCGCCGTCGACCTTGAGCACTTCCAGGTGCACGCCGGAGTCCTGCTCCATGGCGTCGCTGACGTCGCGGCTCTGGTAGCAGATGGCCTCCAGCGTGGCCCGGGCCAGGTGGCCGTTGGTGTTGAAGCGCGACAGCCCGACGATCACGCCGCGGGCGTCGCTGCGCCAGTAGGGCGCGAACAGCCCGGAGAAGGCCGGCACGAAGTAGATACCGCCGTTGTCGTTGACCTCGCGGGCCAGCCCTTCCACCTCGGCCGCGCCCGAGATGATCCCCAGCTGGTCGCGCAGCCACTGCACCGCCGATCCGGTGACCGCGATCGAGCCCTCGAGGGCGTAGATCGGCTTGGCGCTGCCGAACTGGTAGCACACCGTCGTGAGCAGCCCGTTCTTGCTGCGCACCAGTTCCTCGCCGGTGTTAAGCAGCATGAAGTTCCCGGTGCCGTAGGTGTTCTTGGCCTCGCCAGGCGCGAAGCACACCTGGCCGACCGTCGCGGCCTGCTGGTCGCCGAGGTCGCCGGTGAGCGCGACGCCCCTGACCGCGGCCAGGCCGCGGATCTCGCCGTAGCCCTCGGGCGCGGAGGAGGGCCGGATCTCCGGCAGCATCGCCCGCGGGATGTTGAAGAAGCCGAGCAGTTCGTCGTCCCAGTCGAGGGTCTCCAGGTTCATCAGCATGGTGCGGCTGGCGTTGGTCGGATCGGTGACGTGGACGCCGCCCTCGGTGCCTCCGGTGAGGTTCCAGATGACCCAGGAGTCGGTGTTGCCGAAGATGGCGTCGCCGTTCTCAGCTGCCTCGCGCACCCCGTCGACGTTCTCCAGGATCCACTGCACCTTCCCGCCGGAGAAGTACGTGGCGGGCGGCAGGCCCGCCTTGCGCCGGATCGTGTCGCCGCGTTCGTCCCGGTCAAGCGCGCTGGCGATGCGGTCCGTGCGGGTGTCCTGCCAGACGATGGCGTTGTAATAGGGACGGCCGGTCTTGCGGTTCCACACCACCGTGGTCTCGCGCTGATTGGTGATCCCGAGCGCGGCCAGGTCGGATGCTCCCAGCCCGGCCCCGTTCAGCGCGGTCTGGATGACCGAGGCGGTCCGTTCCCAGATCTCCACCGGGTTGTGCTCGACCCAGCCGGCCTGCGGCAGGATCTGCTCGTGCTCCAGCTGGTGCTTGCCCACCTCGTTTCCCGAGTGGTCGAAAATCATGAACCGGGAACTTGTGGTGCCCTGGTCGACGGCGCCGACGAAATCCGGCATGCGCTCCTCCAAGAGTCGATGGGATGGTCCGAGGTCAGCAGGGGGAACCCGGCGGCCAAGGCGGCGACGAGGCGGGGCCAAGCGGACACGCGGAGGAGAGCGGCCGGACGCTGCCGGTGCTGGCGGTCGATACCACGAGGCAGCCCCCTCGACGTCGAGGATGATCCACTTGGTGCCTTTGGCATCAACGTACGACCCAGGGAGCGGTGTCGGCAATGTGTTGCTTGGCCGAATATACGTAAAACAGTAAAGTTTTGGTAAAAACGAAACGGTCCGAGCGTCGGCAGGTGACGGATGGGCGGATGAGGTAACCTGCAGGTGACCCGAGGCTACCGCCACGTCCCGGCACCGGCCGGGTGAGAACTTTCCCGAGGTTTACGCGTTCGGCCGGACGCCAGCAGCCGGGCCGTGCGGCCGTGCCGACGGAAATTGATCATTGACATTATCCACGGTTTTGCCGTATTTAGAACCTAAGAGCCGAACCGCCCCGACTGGGACGGACGGGATCGGACGGCGATGTCCGTTATAGCCCGACGTGGCCCGCGCAGCGGCTCTCATAGACCGCATAGGCGGGAGGGTGATCGTGTCCGACATTACCCCTTTGCGAGGGGAAGGCCGCTTCCGAGGTGAAGGCCGCACGATTGGCCGCATCAGCGGCTTGTACGGCGAGCTCCTGTCCGAATTCCTCGGGACGTTCATCATTATCGCGTTCGGTGACGGCGTGGTGGCGATGGCCGTCGCCGCCCTGCCCGGCTCCGGCCGGACCTCGGGTCCCACCGTGATCTTCGATGCGGCGGGCGACTGGCTGCTGATCACGTTCGGCTGGGCGATGGCTGTCGCGTTCGCCGTGTGGGTGGCGGGAGGCGTGAGCGGCGCCCACCTCAACCCCGCGGTGACCCTGGCTTTTGCCGTCAGACGCAAGTTCCCCTACAAGAAGATCCTGCCTTACTGGGGCGCTCAGGTGGTCGGCGCTTTTGTCGGGGCCGCGCTGGTCTTCCTCGTGTACCACAACGCGATCGACGCGTTCAACCTGGCGGCCAAGACTCCGAAGAGCGGAGGTCAGGCGCTGGCGACGTACTCGATCTTCGCGACGTTCCCGGCTAAGTACTACGCCGCCTCGGCCCTCGGGCCGCTGATCGACCAGATCGTCGGCACGGCCTTCCTGCTGATGTTCGTCGTGGCGATCATTGACGCCAGGAACACGGCAGTCGGGTCGAATCTCGCGCCCCTGGCCATCGGCCTGATCGTATTGGCGATCGGGAACTCCTTCGGCGCCAACGCCGGATACGCCATTAACCCGGCCCGTGATTTCGGACCCCGGCTTTTCGCCTACTTCGCGGGGTGGGGAAAGGTGGCCCTACCCGGGACCTACAATTCACCGGGCTTTAGCTTCAGCAATTACTTCTGGGTACCGATCGTGGGTCCGCTCATCGGCGGCATAATCGGCGTGGTCATCTACGACTTGTTCGTCGGTGACGTGCTGTACGCCCGGCTTAAGCTGCAGGAGCAGGTGTCGGGTCCCATCGAGGAATCCCGGCTCCCTGAGGAAACCCAGGCGGACGCGTAGCCGCAGCCGAGGCCGGGGAGAGCAGCGATCGCGCCGCCGCTCTCCCCGGCCCGAGCGCCGGAGCCGACCCGCGCGCCCCGCGACCCGCGGGGGCGCATGGATGCGGTGGGAGCGCTCTTGACGGGCGCACACCGCAGACTTATCGTCCATATCAAATACTGTTCGACAATGCCGAACAGTATTCCTGGGGGCGTAACTCGTCCGTAATGAGGAGGTGTGGCATCCGCCGCCTGCCTTTCCGCGAGACAGCTGCGGGTAAACCCATGCCTCCGGCGGCTCTATCGACCCAGCGGTTACCGTGTCCCTCGCGGGCCACGCTCAATCCGGCGGACCTGATCGTCAATACCGAAAAGAATCCGGGAAGGCACGTCATGAAAAAGCTCATTAACAGCCCGGACACCGTGGTGACCGACGCGCTGGCCGGCATGGCCGCGGCGCATCCCTCGCTTGCGGTGGACCTCGAGAACAGGGTCATCACCCGGGCCGGCGGCCCGACCGCGGGCAAGGTCGGGCTGGTGTCCGGCGGCGGCTCCGGCCACGAGCCGCTGCACGGCGGGTTCGTCGGCTACGGCATGCTGGACGCCGCGTGCGCGGGCGAGGTGTTCACCTCGCCCGTGCCCGACCAGATGCTCGCGGCCACCAAGGCGGTCGACGGCGGCGTCGGCGTCGTGCACGTGGTGAAGAACTACACCGGGGACATACTCAACTTCCAGATGGCCGCCGAACTGGCCGAAGACGAGGGCATCGAGGTCGCCTCCGTCGTCATCAACGACGACGTCGCCGTCCAGGACTCCCTCTACACCGCGGGCCGCCGCGGCACCGGGGCGACCGTCTTCGCGGAGAAGATCGCCGGAGCGCTGGCCGAGCAGGGCGGGTCGCTGGCCGAGGTCGCGGCGGTGGTCGCGGAGGTCAACGAGCGCAGCCGGTCTTTCGGGGTCGCCCTGACCTCGTGCACCGTGCCCGCCGCCGGGAAGCCCACGTTCGAACTCGCCGAGGCCGAGATCGAGCTTGGCATCGGCATCCACGGCGAACCCGGCCGCACCAGGGCTCCGCTCGCCTCGGCCCGCGACATCACCGCGATCGCCCTGGACGCGATCGGCGCCGATATCCCGCTGACCGGCAATCTGCTCGTCATGGTCAACGGCATGGGCGGGACGCCGCTGATCGAGCTCTACGGCATCTTCAACGAGGTGCACCGCTACCTGGCCGGCCCGGACGTCCGGATCGCCAGGAACCTGGTGGGCAACTACATCACCAGCCTGGAAATGCAGGGATTTTCCGTGACGGTGTGCCGACTCACCGACACGCTCACCGATTTGTGGGACGCACCAGTGGACACGCCCGGACTGCGGTGGGGACGGTAGTACTCGACAGCACCGTCCCAAGTACCGCATAGGAGCGAACATGGACGCTGAATTCTTCCGTGCCTGGCTAGCGGAGATAGCAGCGGTCGTCGAAGCACAGCGCGACCACCTCACCCAGCTCGACTCGGCGATCGGCGATGCCGATCATGGCATCAACCTGAGCCGCGGCTTCACCGCCGTCCAGGCGGCACTGGCGCAGGCCGACACGCCGACTCCCGGCTCGGTGCTCCTGCTGACCGGCTCGACCCTGATCTCGAAGGTGGGCGGCGCGTCCGGTCCGCTCTACGGGACGGCGTTCCGGCGGGCCAGCAAGGCGCTGGGGGACGCACCCGAGGTGGATCTGCCCGCGCTGGCGGGAGCGCTGGAAGCGGCCCTGGCCGGCGTCCAGAAACTCGGTGCGGCCCGCGAAGGTGAGAAGACCATGGTGGACGCGCTCGCCCCAGCGGTGGGCGCGTTCAACAAGGCCGTCGCGGAGGGGGCGCCGGCCGGCGAGGCCCTCTCCGCGCTCACCGACGCCGCCGACGCCGGGGCGCAGGCCACCATCTCGATGCAGGCCCTCAAGGGCCGGGCCAGTTACCTCGGCCCGCGCAGCGTCGGGCACGAGGACCCGGGGGCGGCGTCGACCGCGCTGATCCTGCACGCGCTGCGTGACGTCGCGGAGCGGCCGCCCGGATGAACTTGCCCATGCGGTTCAGGGGGCTGCCCGTCTCCGAGGGCATCGCCTTGGGCACCGTGCACATCGCCGACGTGGACACGGCCGTCAGCGCCACGCCTGATGAGGTCAGAGACGCGTTCGCCGCGGTGGCCGAGGAACGGTTCGCCCTCGCGCAGCGGCTGCGTGCTGCCGGGCGCGATCAGGAAGCGGACATCATCGAGGTCGGGGGGCTGATCGCGGCCGACCCGCTGCTCGCTGACCCGGCCGTGGCCGCCGTCCGCGACGGCGGTGATGCCGCGACGGCCGTGCGGCAGGCGACCGAGGCGCAGGCCGCGGTGCTCGAGGCGCTGGCCAACCGGGAGCTGGCCGAGCGGGCCGGCGACGTCCGGCAGGTCGCGCACGCCGTCCTTGACCGCCTCAGCCAGGCCGGTGCCGCGCCGCGTCCGGCCGGGGACTTCATCCTGGTCCGCCGCGAGGTGAGCCCGGCCGACCTGATCGAGCTGGCCGAGGCGGGGCTGGTGGGCGCGGTTTCTGTGGCCGGCGGCGCGAGCTCGCACGCGGCGATCATCGCGCGCGGCCTGGGGGTGCCGATGATCGCCGGGACCGACCCCGCGGTCCTGGCCGCCCCGGCCGGCCAGCGCGGGCTCCTGGACGCGGACACCGGTGAGCTCGTCGTCGGCCCCGAGGCCGGTGACGTTCCTGCCGCGCTGGCGGATCATGACCTGAGCCGACGGCAGCCCGGGCCCGCAGGGTCCGCCGGGCTCGAGGAGTCCGCCGGGCTCGGGGAGTCCGCCCGGACCGCCGACGGGCGCGAGATAACCGTCTTGTGCAACGTTGCCTCCGCGGCGGAAACCCGGCTCGGGCTGGCCGCCGGGGCGGCCGGGGTCGGCCTGCTGCGCACCGAGATTCCCTATCCCGAGGCGCTGGCCTGGCCGACGCTGGCCGAGCACCAGGCCCAGCTGGCGCCCATCCTCGGCCTGCTCGCGGGCCGGCCCGCCACGGTCCGACTGCTCGACTTCTCCGGGGACAAGATCCCGCCGTTCCTGCGCGACGAGGCGGGCATCGGGTCCGGGCCGTCCGGCGAGGCGGGCGTCGGGTCCGGGCTGGCGGCGCTGCTCGCGCACCGCACGGCCCTGCCCGATCAGCTCCGTGCCATCCTGCAGGCCGGCCGCGGCACTCACCTCGCCGTCCTGATTCCGATGGTGAGCTCGCTCGGGCAGGTGCGCCAGGTGCGTGACGTCCTCACCAAGACCGCCGCCGCGCTCGGTGCTGACCTGCCGCGACTCGGGATCATGGTGGAGTTGCAGGCCACCGCCGCGACGGCAGCGACGTTCGCGCCCGCGGTCGACTTCTTCTCGATCGGGACCAACGACCTGACCGGCCAGGTGCTCGGGCTGGACCGGCGCGACCCGGCGGCCAGGCCAGCTCTCGCCGCGGACCCCCGGGTGCTCGCGCTGATCGGGCGGGTCGCTGATGCTGGCCGGCAGGCCGGCATCACAGTCTCGGTCTGCGGCGACTCGGCCGCCGACCCGCTGGTCCTGCCGCTGCTCATCGGTCTCGGCGTGGACACGCTCAGCGTCCCGGCCGCGCGGGTGCAGCGGGTCAGGACCTGGCTGGCGGGCCTGGACACATCGGCCTGCGCGGCGCTCGCGGCCGAGGCGTTGCGGGCCTCGACCGTGGACCAGGTGCGAGAACTGGTACCGCCGCTAGGACCCCCGCCGCCATGAACTCAGCCGAGTACGGACAGCACGGATCCACCACCGCGGCCCGCGCCAAGATCCCTGGAGACGGACCGGGCGGACTCCACGACAGCGCGGGCCAGTTCGGCCGCCGGGGCCGACGCCAGCAATCGTTCGGCTGGCCCGACCAGGCCGATCGAACCGGCGGTGGCACCCGCCCGGTTCACGATGGGCGCCGCTATCCCCGCATCGCCGACCGTCGCCTCCTGGTCCTCCACCGCATAGCCCCGCCTGCGGACCTGGGCGAGCGCCTGGCCCAGGGCCGCCTTCGTCGTCTTGGTCCGGCCGGTCAGCGGCGTCAGATCCCCGGCCAGGGCGCGCGCGGCTTCCGGCGGCGGCAGGTAAGCGACGATCGCGTGCCCGAGCGCGCAAGCATGCCACGGGATGGCCGCTCCGACCTCCAGGATCTGCACCGTGTTGTCGGGCCGGAATACGTGGTGGAGCACGATCACCCGCGAGCCGGACAAGGTCGCGACCCAGACCGCCTCATTGGCCCGCTGGGCGAGAGCCTCGGCCCACAACAGCGACCGCGCGCGCACTTCGGAACCGTCAAGGAAGGCATTGCCGAGCTGGAGGACGCCGGCGCCCAGGCTGTACTTGCCGGTATCCGGATCCTGGGCCACGAGATCGTGATTGACCAGCGTGCGAAGCAGTCCGTAAACGGTCGGCTTGGGCAGCCCGACTCGCCCGGCGATCTCAGTTACGCCCAGGCGCGGCGTCCCGGATCCGAGTACACGCAGAATCGCGGCCGCCCGCTCCACAGATTGGATCATGGAGTCCTCTCGGTAACGTCGAACAAGATTCAGGATAGAGCATGAGCGATACACCAAAGGTAGGGATCGTCCTCGTCTCGCACAGCGCCGCGCTGGCCGAGGGCACAGCCGAACTCGCCGGGCAGATCGCGGGCGGGACCGTGACCATCACCACCGCCGGCGGGACGGAGGACGGCCGTATCGGGACCAGCATCGACAAGGTCGAGCGCGCGCTCAGGCTCGCCGACGGCGGCGCCGGCGTCGTGATCCTGCCCGACCTCGGCAGCTCGGTGCTCACCGTCCGCGCGCTGCTCTCCGACTCCGACGATCTCCCCGATCAGGTGAACGTGGCCGATGCCCCGTTCGTGGAAGGCGCGGTCGCGGCCACGGTCACCGCCGCCGCAGGCGGGGACGTCAAGGCCGTGCTTGGTGCGGCCGAGGAGGCACGTCATGCCAGAAAGCTGTGAGGCATCGGTCACGCTGGCGGGTGACCTGCACGCCCGGCCGGCCGGCGCGCTGGCCGTAGCGGCGGCGAAGTTCACCTCTTCCGTCGAGTTGACCGTGGGCGCGAGCCGAGCCGACGCCAAGAGCGTGCTCGCCGTCATGGGACTCGGCGCGTCCAGCGGCCAGCAGGTCACCGTGCGCGCCGCAGGCCCGGACGCGCGAGAGGCAGTCGAGGCGATGATCGGCATCCTCGCCGAGGCCACTAAGGTCGGCGGCTGACGGGCTGCTCGCCGGGTTCGCTCAGCCACACCGATACGTGCGCGGGCTCCAGCGTGTCGTGCACCAGCGCGGCCAGGTCGCCCCGGACCGCGTCCAGGTCGACGGCGTCCTTGAGCCGGGCCGCGAACGCCGCCACGGTCAGCTCGGCGTCGTACCTGGCCCGGTTGAACCGGCGGTCCACGACCCGCTGCACCCGCCGCCGCAGCGGGTTGAACAGCGCCGCCGCGGCCAGCGTCGAGGCCGCCACCGCCACCGGGGACTTCAGCGCCAGCACGTGGGTGGACAGCAGCACCAGGCCTGCGTAGACGCCGACGAGCAGCGCGGTCACCACCGCGTAGGCCAGCGTGCGGGAGATGATCCGGTCGATCTCGTACAGCCGGTACCGCAGGATCCCCACCCCCATCGACACCGGCAGCGCGGCCAGGCCGAACCAGGCGATGTCGTCGGCCCAGTCCTGGATCGTCGAGGTTCCACCCGACGAGCTGAACACCAACGCGATGACGGCGCTGGCCAAGGTGACGGTCGCGCCGCTGGCCAGCCACTTCACCTGCTGCCGCCGCACCCCGGCCGAGCGCCGCCAGCTCAGCACCTGGTAGCCGATGAAGCCGACCCAGACGGCCAGCAGCGCGAGCAGGATCACGTGGTAGGCCGTCGCGAACGCACCGGCCGGGTTGTCCACGGCGGACAGCCCGCCGGTGGCATCGACGCGGACCGGATGCGCGGCCAGAGCAGCGGCCGTGGCCACGCCGAGGGCGACCAGCAGCGCGGCATACAGCGCGCCGTAGGCCCGTAGGGCCCAGCGCCAGAACACCGACGAGAGCGTGCCGTCGGGGAAGAGCAGGATCACCACGAGGAACAGGGCCAGGCCCGCGGGCCACAACCCGTCGCACGCCAGCCCCACCGCACCGAGCGGAAGGTGGTACCCGTGCCGGTAGACCAGGGACGCGTAGTCGCCGCCGTCGGTGGCCAGGAACAGGCAGCTGGCGGCGACGAGGAAGAGCCAGCCGAGCGGGTTACCTGGCTGACGCCTGGCGACCAGCACGCCGATGCCCGCGCACGGAATGCCGATCACTACCGCCACGATCCCGTCGCCGAACTGACGGGCCAGCAGCGACAGCGGCAGCATAGCTACCAGGGACAGCGCGGCCAGGGCGCCGAGCACCGTCACCCAGATCGCTGGCGATGTCGGGGCAAAACGGCGGACCGTCGCGCCGCGGCCCGCGGCGGACCGTATTTCTGCCATGAGGGTCACGCTACGCGCTGACCGTTCCGGGAACGTTACCGCTGGAGCGGGATCAGGGGGGCGGGCCGGGCCCGTTCCGAAGAGTCAGCTTCTCGGCCCTGAAGGGCTGAGCTTGCGGGTCACGGGCATGGCTGGATGACATGCTTATGCCGCGTCGTCGGCAGCGTGACTCACTGCCCAGCCAAGAGCACCGCGTGCGGCGATGTTCGTGGCTGCGTTCACGTCGGCGTGCTCAGCGAAGCCGCACGACGTGCAGCAGAACGTGGCCCGATCCGGCCGGTTCTTCTTGCTGACGTACCCGCAGGCCGAGCACATCTGGGAGGTGTACGCCGGGTCGACGTACGCCACCGGGACCCCGGCCAGGACCGCCTTGTAGGCGATGAACTGGCCGAGCTGGGCGAACGCCCAGGAGTGCAGCGTGACCCGCTGGGGCTTGCGGAGCCGTACCCGTGCGCGGATGCCTGTCAGGTCTTCCAGGGCAATGCCGCGTCCGGTGCGTTCAGCCTCGGTCACGATGCGCTTGGCGATGACATGGTTGGTGCCGGCAGCGAACCGGGCTTCCTTGCGGGCCCGTTTCTTCAGCAGCCGTTTCGCAGACTTGGTTCCCTTCGCCTGAAGCTTGGCCCGCAGGTGCCGCGCCCGGTGCCGCTGCCTGTTCAGGTACTTCCCGCAGTGCCGGGCACCATCGTCAGTGGTGGCGATGTTCGCGATCCCCAGGTCAACGCCGAGGAACCCGCCCGGGCCGGTCACCACCGGTTCGGGGATGTTGCAGGTGGCGTACAGGAACCATTTGCCGTCCCGGTGCACCAGGTCCGACTCGCCCTGGCGGTACTCGCGGAGCCGGGTGAGTTGTGCCGGGGAACACCGGAACCCGATTCCGGCGAGGCGGCCGGCCATTGTCCAGATCGACACGGTGCGGCGGTCGAGCTGCCAGGACAGGCACCGGTCGTCGTACGGCTGCGCGGCGTCCGCCCGGAACGTGATGGGCTTGGACTCGGCCTTCACCCGGCGTTTGGAGCCGGGGTCGCCGAGGTTCCCGGCCCGGATGTTCGCTCGCAGGGTCGCGTAGGCGTCGGAGACTTTCCGGGCGACGTGGATGGCGGGTTGCGCGGACAGGCCCATGGCCTTCAGGTCACCGTAGGCCATCCGCTGAAGGGACTGCCTGGACATGACCCGCATCCTGAACGCCTGCGCGGAGGCCAGGTTAGCGGCCTTGTTGCACAGCGCGAGGGTGTCCCACAGCGCCGCCTCCTGGGCGGCGTCGGGGTACAGGTGCACCGAGACGACCAGTTTCACGGTGCCCATTCTAGCCGCTGGTAGCATCTTCTCTATGTCGCCACGCTGGGCACCGGACCCGTATATCCGCCGGGGTCGCAGTGTTATATCCAGCCTTCACGTCCATCTTATCTTTGTCACGAAATACCGGCGAGACGTCCTAGACGAGGAGATGCTGGATACCTGCGAGCAGATCATGCGCGGACTGTGCGCGGAGATGGACGCCGAACTCCGCGAGTTCCACGGCGACACCGGCCATGTCCGCCTGCTCGTCCGCTACCCGCCGAAACTCCCGGTCTCCACCCTGGTCAACCGGCTCAAGGGCGTATCAGCGCACTACCTGCGCAAAGAATTCACCGGGCCCGTCAGCCAGGACCTCATGCACGGACACCTGTGGTCCCCGTCATACCTCGCGGTGTCCTGCGGCGACGCGCCCCAGCAGATCATCAACCAGTACATCGAACAGCAGAACCACCCGGCCTAGACCTGGACCGATCCGATTCCTCCGGCGCTAAACCGAACGGCCAGGATCCCTCACATCCTCCGTTGAAGCTCTTTTTTGCCGAACGGACCGTGGTTTCGGTGTCCGCAGATCGGGAAACCAGGGCACATGGCTGATTCTTCTGAGGCTTCGCTGGACGTGGAAGCCGAGCTGCGCATCTCGCGGGTCCGGGCGCTGAACGACAAGGACCTGCTCGCGGTCGTGACCTACCTGCTGGCCCGGCATCCCGACACCTTCCCGGCGATGCTCGACGACGCGCTGAGCTCAGTCAGCCCGAAGGATCGCGGCTAGCAGCGCCGCTGGCACCTATCACCGTGGATCGCTACTGCCGTCATGGCGGTCTATGGGGGTCTATCGGGGGTGGTAGCGGTCCACGATACTGTTTCGAGGTGGCGGGTTTGGGTTCCGGGTTATTCGATCGTATGTTTTAATGGCGTCATGGCCGCGATTGATCCGGGTAGAGGGATGACATGCTCGCCGCGATAGCCAGGGCCAGCCAAGCTGGTGCGAGCAACCCCGCGGTAGCAGCTGAGGCTAGCCATCCCGCGGTGGCCGTCTGGTTCGCGCTCGGGGCGGCGGGGCTCGCCGCGGTGGTGGTGGTGATGGCCTGGAGCGTGCACGTGCGGCAGATCCGGCTGGCCGAACTGCTGGTCCGCCGCCAGTTCCTGGTCATCGCGAACGTGGACGGGCCGGGTCGCGCCCTGGACGAGGGGGGACGAGGGGGCGGTGCCGAGGGAGCCGGGGAGCTCGAAGGAACCGCCAGGACCAGGCCGGGCCAGCCCGAGGTTATCGAGGGACCGGACAATCTGGTCGCCGGCCAGCAGGCCAGGTACCGCGTCCGGACCTCCGGCCCCCAGCAGGTCGTGTCGTGGGCGGTCGGCGGGGGTTCGGTGTCGCAGTCCCCGGACCCGGCTCATCCCGACGAACTGCTGCTGATCGCCGACCAGCCGGGCCACCTCACGATCACCGCCCGGGTCCGCGAGGGGCTGACCGAACGTCGCGAGACGAAATCCGTCACCGCCGTGCCTGACGTGACCACCACCACGCCGCCCTTCACGCTGCGGCTGTTCCTGCACGGCTGGGGGCTGGTGGTCGTGGCGGTGCTGATCGTCGGGTTCGCCGCCGCCCTGGATGCCCTGGGCAACTTCACCTCCTCCGACTTCATCGCCCTGGTCGTCCCGCTGGCCGCGCTGCTCGCCGTGATCGCCGTCGCACGCGGCGCGACCGACGCGGGCAGCCAAGGGGGCCACCCCGGCCACCCCGGCCACCCCGGCCACGGCAAGGGGCCCGGGCAGATCTAAGCGGAGACTCCTTCTTTGAGTCACGCGTCTTCTTTGAGTCAAACTCCCCGATACTGAACATGACGTATCCCGGTCTACAGCCTCACATGGTGTCCGGGTCAAGCATCGTCATCAACTCTGTCACTGGCGGAGGGCTAGCCAAGCGGTTTTTCCTGGCCAGGGGCCGAAGTCGGCGTCTGTCTCAAAATGCGGACATAATTTGCTCTTATGCTGACACAGGAGACAGGATGGGGAGATGCCTTCTAGCCCCGATACCTACCTGCACGGCCACCACGACAGCGTGCTCCGGTCGCACCGCTGGCGGACGGCAGAGAACTCGGCCGGGTACCTGCTGGCGCGGCTGACGGCCGGCGCGCGCGTGCTCGACGTCGGCTGCGGCCCGGGCACGATCACCGCGGACCTGGCGGCCCGGGTTCCGGACGGCCAGGTGACCGGGATCGACGCGGCCGGGGACGTGCTGGCCCTGGCCAAGGCCGAAGCGGACCGCCGCGGGCTGGCCAACATCGGTTTCGAGGTCGGCGACGTGTACGCGCTTGACTTCGCGGACGACACGTTCGACGTGGTGCACGCGCACCAGGTGCTCCAGCACCTGACCGACCCGGTGG
>Ga0302235_10000581_pt1 | contig 28616 bp, 25 predicted proteins | sample II_Palsa_N3_3_FD_193577 | JGI IMG/M metagenome (GOLD analysis project Ga0302235, IMG submission 193577) | Peat permafrost microbial communities from Stordalen Mire near Abisko, Sweden - II_Palsa_N3_3 | ecosystem: Environmental > Terrestrial > Soil > Palsa > Peat permafrost | place: Sweden...
CCGTACCTTTGCGCACATTTTCACCCAAAGTCAGCGAGATCCAGCGTGCCTGGTACGTGGTCGACGCCGAAGGCCTGGTCCTCGGTCGCCTCGCCTCGGAAGTGGCGCGCATCTTGCGCGGGAAGCACCGTCCCTACTTCGCACCGCACGTCGACACCGGCGACCACGTGGTGGTGGTCAACGCCGACAAGGTGCTCCTGACCGCGGGCAAGGCCGGGGCCAAGATGGCCTACCGCCACAGTGGCTATCCGGGCGGCCTGCGCGCCACCAGCTACGCCGAGCTCCTCGACCGCTCGCCCGACGAAATGATCCGCCGCTCCGTCCGGGGCATGCTGCCCAAGAACTCCCTCGGCCGGGCGATGTTGGGCAAGCTCAACGTCTACGTCGGACCGGACCACCCCCATGCCGCCCAGCGCCCCGAGCCACTCGAGCTGCCGGCGGCCCGTCGGGCCAGCTGAACGACCTAAGGAGCGCACATGCCCGTACCACTCACCCAGACGACCGGTCGACGAAAGCAGGCCGTGGCGCGGGTCCGTTTCCGCCCCGGCCAGGGGGCGATCACGGTCAACGCGCACCCCATTGAGGCCTACTTCACCTCGGCCACCCACCGCATGCTGGTGACCGAGCCCCTACGCATCACCAACACCACCGAGTCCTACGACATTGAGGCCACCATCGACGGGGGCGGCATCTCGGGTCAGGCCGGCGCCATGCGCCTCGGCATCGCCCGCAGCCTGTGTGAGATGGATCCCGAACACCGTGCCGCCCTGAAGCGCTCAGGGCTCCTCACGCGCGACGCGCGCGAGAAGGAGTCGAAGAAGTACGGGTTGAAGAAGGCCCGCAAGGCGCCCCAGTACTCCAAGCGGTAGGAGCGTGGCGCCGGCACACTTCGGCACCGATGGGGTCCGAGGTGTCGCAAACGAGGACCTCACGGCGGAGTTGGCCCTGGCCATCGGCCGGGCCACGGCCCGGATCCTGCCCGCCCCGGCCTTCGTCGTCGGACGCGACACCAGGCGTTCGGGCCCCCTCCTGCAGGCCGCGCTCTCGGCCGGGCTGGCCTCCGAGGGGGCGGACGTCATCGACCTGGGCGTGCTGCCCACCCCCGGGGTGGCGACCGTCGCCGAGTACCGGAACCTGCCGGGCGCCATGGTGTCGGCCTCGCACAATCCCTTCGGCGACAACGGCATAAAGCTCTTCAGCTCCATGGGGACGAAACTGCCCGTGGCGCTCGAGGCCGACGTCGATCGGGAGATCACCTCCATCCTGGACGACCCCGATGGCCCGCCCCGCCGGCCGACCGGGCACGGCGTCGGCCGGATCACGGCGGACCCCGAGGGGGCCGACCTCTACCGCAAGCACCTGGCGGCGGCCACCGAAGGGCGTACCTTCGCCGGGATGCACATCGTGGTGGACTGCGCCAACGGCGCCGCCAGCGCGTTCGCGCCCACCGTGCTGGCCCGGCTGGGAGCGACGGTCACCGCCCTGCACGACACGCCCGACGGCACCAACATCAACGAGCGGTGCGGTTCCACGGACCCCGGCGAGCTCGCCCGCACGGTGGCCGAGCGCGGCGCGCACCTCGGCCTGGCGCTCGATGGTGACGCGGACCGCGTCATCGCCGTCGACCACACCGGGAGCGTGGTGGACGGCGACGTCCTCCTGGCGTTGTTCGCCCTCGACCTGGCCGGTCGTGGTCACCTGGCGGGCAACACCGTGGTGGTGACCGTCATGACCAATCTCGGATTCCGGCTGGCGATGGAGTCCCGCGGCATCAGCGTCCGGGAGACCGACGTCGGCGACCGCCACGTGCTGGCGGCCCTCGACGCCGACGGCCTCTCCCTGGGTGGCGAGCAGTCCGGCCACATCATCTTCCGCACCCGCTCGACCACGGGCGACGGCATCCTCACCGGGATCGCCCTGGCGGATCTCCTGCAGCGCTCCGGCCGGTCCCTGGTCGACCTGGCCGACGGGCTGGTCGAGCGCGTGCCGCAGGTGCTCCTCAACGTGCCCATCCCCCAGCCCGGCCGCCTGGCCGGCTGTACCGAGGTCTGGGAGGCGGTGCACAGGGCGGAGGCCGAGCTCGGCCACGACGGGCGGGTGCTCCTCCGCCCGAGCGGGACCGAACCTCTCGTGCGGGTGATGGTCGAAGCCCGGGCGGCCGAGCAGGCCAAGGAGATGGCGGCCCGCCTGGCGGACATCGTCGAGTCCGCCCTCGGTCAAGTGGGCGGCTGAGCCCCCTCGCCCCGCCCGCGATCCGGGGTACCGGACGTTCCCCGTCCCGGTGCACCGAATTCCCCCAGGTAGCCTAGGTGTCATGTGCGGCATCATTGGCGTCACCGGCGACCCGGATCCACTCACGCTCATTCTGGGTGCGCTGCACCGGCTCGAGTACCGAGGGTACGACTCGGCCGGGGTGGCCCTGGTGGCCGAAGGGCGGATCTGGCGGGTCCGAGCGGCCGACGGCACGCAGTCGGTGGCCGATCTGGCCAAGCTGACGGCGGACGGGCCGCCCGGCCCGTGGCGGGCCGGGATCGGCCACACGCGCTGGGCCACCCACGGGCACCCGACGCCGGAGAACGCCCACCCCCACGTCGACTGCACGGGTCGACTGGCCATCATCCACAACGGGATCATCGAGAACCACGCCGTGCTGCGGACCCAGCTGATCGCCGAGGGCCACACCATCACCTCGGCCACCGACACCGAGGTGATCGCCCACCTGATTGAGGGACACATGGCGGCCGGGCTCCCGCTCACCGAGGCGACCAGGGAAGCCCTGCGCGCCGTGCGCGGCGCCTTCTCCATTGCGGTGGTGCATGCGGAGGCGCCCGACACCATCGTGGCGGCCCGCCGCTCCACCCCTCTCATCCTCGGACTGAACGACGGTGTGGCCCTGCTCGCCTCGGACATCCCGGCCCTGCTGGGCCACGCCAGCGAGCTCTACGCACTGGCCGACGACCAGCTGGCGGTGCTCACCCCCGGTGCGATCACCGTCACCACGCTGGACGGCGAGGCGGTCACCCCGACGCAGCTCCACATCACCTGGGACCTCGAGGCGGCCCGCAAGGACGGCTACGAGGACTTCATGTCCAAGGAGATGCACGAGCAGCCCCAGGCGGTGGCCAACACGCTGCTCGACCGGCGGGGCGCCCACGGCCAGCTGGTGCTGGACGAGATGCGGCTCAGCCCCGACGAGCTGTGCCGGATCGACAAGGTGTGCATCGTGGCCTGCGGGAGCAGCTATCACGCCGGACTGGTGGCCAAGTACGCCATTGAGCACTGGGTCAAGCTCCCCACCGAGGTCGACATCGCCAGTGAGTTCCGCTACCGGGACCCGGTGATCACCGAGCGCACCCTGTGCGTGGGGGTCTCCCAGTCGGGCGAGACCCTCGATACGTCCAAGGCCATGGAGGAGGCCTCCCGTCTGGGGGCCAAGGTTCTGGTCGTCTCCAACGTCGTCGACTCGTCGATGGCCCGCCACGCCGACGGGGTTCTCTACACCCGGGCGGGGCCGGAGATCGGCGTGGCGTCGACCAAGTGCCATCTGGCCCAGATCGTGGCCCTCGAGATCCTCGGCCTCACCCTTGCCCAGCTGCACGGAACGCTCACCCCGGGCCAGATCTCGGGCATCCTCGACGAGATGGACCGCCTGCCCAGCCTCATTGAGCAGACGTTGCAGCGGGCCCCGGCGGTCGACGAGGTCGCCGGTCATCTCTCCGCTGCCCGCGACTTCTTCTTCCTCGGCCGTCACGTCGGCTTCCCCATGGCCCTCGAGGGAGCCCTGAAGCTCAAGGAGCTGGCCTACCTGCGCGCCGAAGGGTACGCCGCGGGCGAGCTCAAGCACGGGCCGATCGCCCTCATCGAGCCCGGGATCGTCGTGGTGGGCATCGCCACCCGCAACCGGCTGTGGGAGAAGTTCCTGTCCAACATCGCGGAGGTCCAGAGCCGCGGCGCCACCGTCGTGCTGGTGGCCGACGACGGGGACGAGGAGTCCGCCGCCGTGGCCGATCACGTGCTCTGGGTGCCCCCCTGCGACCCGCTGCTCTCCCCGGTCGTGGGGGTGGTGCCCCTCCAGCAACTGGCCTACCGCCTGGCCCGGCTGCACGGTCTGGACGTCGACCGCCCCCGTAACCTGGCCAAGACGGTGACGGTCGAATGAACGAGGCCGCCCTCGTGGACGCCGGGGCCCGCCTCTCGGAGGTGGGTGCAGCGGTGGGCTCGGTGGTGGGCGTCGGCGTGGACGCCGTCGATGTGGCCCGCTTCCGCCAGATCCTGGCCCGCCGCCCCGGGTTCGCCGGCCGCTTCTTCACCGAGATCGAGCAGTCGGACTCCCGCCGCTCGCCCGACCCGGCGGAGTCGCTGGCCGCCCGCTTCGCCGCCAAGGAGGCGGTCATGAAGGCGCTGGGAACCGGGCTGGGCTCGTTCGCGCTGACCGACGTGGAGGTGCGCCGCCGCGGGGGCGGGTCACCACAGCGCGGCGCCCCGAGTGTCGTGCTCCACGGGCCGGCGGCCGCGCTGGCCGACCGGTGCCAGGCGGGACGGTTCCATCTCTCGCTCACCCACACCACCGGCGTGGCCATCGCCTTCGTGGTGGCCGAGCGCTCCAGCGCATGCTCCCCGTCCTGACCCGGGACGAGATGCGCGCCGCCGATGCGGCGGCGCTCGCCACCGTGTCCGAGGACGTCCTGGTGGGGCGGGCCGGGACGGCGGTGGGCCACGCCGCGTTGCGCATCCTCGGTGGCGGGTACGGCCGGCGCGTCATGGTGGTCGCCGGCAAGGGCAACAACGGTGCCGACGGGCGGGTCGCCGCCGCCTTCCTGGCCCGCCGCGGGGCGAGGGTGGCCGTCCTCGGTGCGGCGGACGCCCCGGCCGTGCTGCCGCCGTGCGACCTGGTGATCGACGGCGCCTACGGCACCGGCTTCACCGGCTCCTACGACGCGCCGCGGGTGGCGGGGGACACGCCGGTGCTGTCGATCGACATCCCCTCGGGAGTGGACGCCGACACCGGTGCGGCATCCGGAGCGGCCTTTCACGCCACCCACACCGTGACCTTCGCCGCCTACAAGCCCGGCCTCCTCCAGGGGTCGGGTCCGGAGCTGGCCGGGACGGTGGAGGTGGCGGAGATCGGGATCCCCCTCCCTCCTTCCGCCGCCGGACTGGTCGAGGACGCCGACCTCCCGGCGTGGCTGGTGTCCCGGCCGCGCCAGTCGAACAAGTGGACCACCGCCCTGGGCATCGCGGCCGGGTCGGTGGGGATGGAGGGCTCCGCCGTCCTGTGCAGCCGTGGTGCTCTGGCGGGCGGCTCGGGGATGATCCGGCTGGGGTCCCCGGGCGATCCCGCCGCCCCGTGGCCCATCGAGGTGGTCCGGATGAGCCTGCCGGCGACACGGTGGGCCGCATCGTTCCTGGAGGCCACGGTCAAGTGCCACGCCCTGGCCATCGGTCCCGGCCTCGGCCGGGACGCCGCCACCCAGGAGGAGATCAGGGCCGTCATCGCCCGCGCCCCGCTTCCCCTCGTGGTGGACGCCGACGCCATCACCGCCCTGGGTGACCTGCGCTCGGCCCGCCAGCTGCTGGCCGGCAGGTCCCACCCGACCGTGCTCACACCCCACGACGGCGAGTTCGCCCGGCTGGTGGGGGCGCCGCCCAGCGACGACCGACTGGCCGCCGCACGGGACCTGGCGGCCCAGCTGGGTGCCGTCGTCCTGCTCAAGGGGCCCCTCACGGCGGTCGCCGCGCCGGAGCACGGGCCCTGCGACGTGCTGCTCGCCGGCGCCGGTGTCCCCGCGCTCGCCACCGCCGGGAGCGGCGATGTGCTCTCCGGTGTCATCGGGGCGTTCCTCGCCCGGGGCGTGGCGGTGCACCGAGCGGCGGCGCTGGCCGCCCATGTGCACGGGAGAGCCGCCTCCCGCGGCAGGAGCGAGGGCCTGGTGGCGGGGGACCTCCCCGGCCTCGTCTCCGCCTATCTCAGCGAGGCCCGCCGCCATGGCTGAAGGTGCCCTCAGCCGACTGCGCGACGGTGCCCCGGGCGCCCTGCCGCCCCGGACCCCGCCGGCCGGCCCGCGCGAGCCGGGGGCGATGGCGCAGGGGCACTCGCGACCGGCCTGGGCCGAGATCGACCTGGCGGCCATCACCCACAACGCCGGGGTGCTGTCCCGGCTGGTCCAGCCGGCCCGGCTCTGCGCCGTCGTCAAGGCGCACGGCTACGGGCACGGCGGCCCGTCGGCGGCGCGCGCGGCGCTGGCCGGCGGGGCGGCGCAGCTGGCCGTGGCACTGGTCGACGAGGGGGTCGAGCTGCGCCAGCACGACGTGCGGGGTCCCATCCTCCTCCTGAGCGAGTGCGGCGCCGACGCCGTCGACACCGCACTGGCCTACGGGCTCACGCCCACGCTCTACACCGCCGAGGGCATCGAGCAGTTCGCCAGCGCGGCGCGGCGCCGGGGCCAGACCACGCCGGTCCACGTGAAGGTGGACACCGGGATGCACCGCGTCGGGGCCCGGGCCGCCGCCGTCCCCGCCCTCGTGCGCGCCATCGCCGACGAGCCGCTGCTCCGGGTGGAGGGGCTGTGGACGCACTTCCCGGTGGCCGACGGTGACACCGATGAGGACCGGGCCTTCACGCGGGGGCAGATGGCGCAGCTCGACGGCGTGGTGGACGAGCTACGCCGGGCCGGTACCCGTCCCGCGCTGATCCACGCCGCCAACACGGCGGGGGCCATCGCCTTCCCGGCGGCACGCTACGGCATGGTCCGTTGCGGCATCGGCCTGTACGGCTACCTGCCCGGGCCGGCGGTGCAGGCGGCGTTCGCCGCGGCGTCGGGGGGCGAGACGCTGCGTCCGGCCATGTCGTTGCGGGCCCGCGTCGTGTCGGTGCGCACGCTGGAGGCGGGAGAGCGCCCCTCCTACGGGCGCCTGCGGGCACTGCCACGGCGCTCGGTGGTGGCGACCGTACCGGTCGGCTACGCCGACGGCGTGCCGCGGGCGCTCTTTGCGGGCGGCTGCAGCGTCCTGGTCGGCGGAAGGCGCCGACCGTTGGCGGGGACGGTCACCATGGACCAGATCATGGTCGACTGCGGCGAGGACTCCTCGGTCGCCCCGGGCGACGAGGTGGTGCTGCTCGGGCGACAGAGCGACGAGGAGATCACGGCCGACGAGTGGGCGGGGCTGCTGGGCACCATCAGCTACGAGATCCTCTGCGGCATCGGCCCGAGGGTCCCCCGGATCGCCGTCAACGCTGTGGAAGAGCCGGGCGGATCCACCCCGCCGCCGCACTAGACGATGCCGGACGCCGGGACGAGGTGGGAGGCCTTGCGCGCCACCGCCCTGTCGTGTACCAAGTGCCCGCTGGCCGATGGGCGCACGAACGTCGTCTTCGGCGTGGGGGATCCCCGGGCCAGCCTCCTCTTTGTGGGCGAGGGTCCCGGCCACCAGGAGGATCTGGCGGGAGAGCCGTTCGTGGGGCGCTCGGGCAAGCTCCTCGACCGTCTCATGCTCGAAGAGATAGGGCTCACCCGCACCGAGTGCTACATCGCCAACGTGGTGAAGTGCCGTCCGCCGCAGAACCGGGACCCGGCGCCCGACGAGATCGAGGCCTGCCGGCCCTACCTCGAGGAGCAGATCACCCTCATCGACCCGGCGGTCGTGGTGACCCTGGGGAACTTCGCCACCCGGCTCCTCCTCGATCGCGCCGAGGGCATCCGCTCACTGCGCGGCTCGGTGTACCCCTACCGGTCCGGCCATCTCGTCCCGACGTACCACCCGGCCTTCGTGCTGCGTGCGGGGGGAGAGGCGCTGGCCGAGATGCGTGCCGACCTGGTCCGGGCCAAGCGGCTCATGGTCCGGGCCCCGTGACCCGCACCGATGAGGTGGCGTCCGTGACCGAGTGGCCGGTCGTGGTGCGCACCGCGTCGCCCGATGACACACGGGCGGTGGCGGCGAGCCTGGCGCGGGCCTGTGCCCCCGGCGACGTGATCCTCCTGATCGGCGATCTCGGTGCCGGCAAGACGGTCTTCGCCCAAGGCTTCGCCGCCGCCCTCGGCGTCGAGGGTCACGTCACCAGCCCCACCTTCGCGCTCGTGCGCCAGTATGCGTGCGTCGGAGCCACGGGGATCGAGACCCTGCTTCACGCCGACGTCTACCGCACGGGCTCGCTCGGCGAGGTGATCGAGCTGGCCCTGGCCGAGCTGGTGGAGGAGCACGCCGTGGCGCTGATCGAATGGGGGGACCTGGCCGCCCCCGCACTGGGCGGTGACGCCCTGGACGTCAGGCTCGAGCCGGCGGACAGCGCCGCGACCGACCCCTACCAGCAGCGCACCATCACCTTCACCGGCCGTGGCGGGTGGTCCCGGCGCGCCGGAGACGTGGCCCGGGTGCTGGCCATTCCGTCCGCAGGGGGCACTCGGTGAACATCGTGGCCATCGAGACCGCCACCGAGACCATCGGCGTGGCGGTGCGATCCGACAACGGCACCCGGGCCGCCTTCACCCTCGAGGGTCGGCGCCGGCATGTGGAGATCCTCGTCCCGGCCATGGAGCACCTCGTGGCCCAGGTCGGACTGGCGGTGACCGATCTCCACCTCGTGGCCGTCGACCTCGGCCCGGGCCTCTTCACCGGCCTCCGGGTGGGCGTCGCCGCCGCCAAGGGACTGGCCCGGTCCCTGGGTATCGGCGTCGTCGGGTTGTCCAGCCTGGAGATCCTGGCCCGGGCGGCCGCCGGCTCCGGCCACGGTGGCCACGTCCTCGCCGCGGTGGACGCGCGGCGTGGAGAGGTGTTCGCCACGGTGCGCGACGGGCGCGCCGGCGACACCGGTGCCGGGGAGCTCCTGGGCCCGGGCCTCTTCACGCCGGCGGCGCTGGCCGACGGGCTCCGCGCCCTGGGGGGTGTGCCCATCGTGGCCGTGGGTGACGGGGCGCAGCGCTACGCCGGCGTCCTCCGGACCGTCCCCGGCGTGTCGTGTGTCGACGACGCGCTGGGCGCCCCCCCGCCGCTGACCCTGTTGGCCATGGCCGAGGAGCGCTACGACGCCGGCGTGGCGCCGGCCGATCCCCGATCGGTCGTTCCCCTCTACATGCGAGAGGCGGACGCCACGCGTAATTTCGCCCAGGTCACGAACAGCTGAGGCCGGTATCGCCATGGACCTGCGCATCGCGAAGCTGAGACGGAAGGACCTGCGCCATCTCCTGCCGATCGAGGCCGCCGTGTTCCCCGAGCCCTGGAGCGTGGGGGTGTTCAACTCCGAGCTGGCGCTCCGCCGCGGGCGCCTCTATCGGGGCGCGTGGGTCGGCGATGAGATGGCCGGCTACATCGGCTTCATGGTCGTCGACGACGAGGCACACATCACGACCATCGCCACCGCCCCCGCCTACCAGCGTTGCGGCGTGGCCCGGACGCTCATGATCGATGGGATCCGTCTGCTCCTGCCTTTGGGTGTGAAGCATCTCTCGCTCGAGGTGGCGACGAGCAACGAACCGGCGCAGACCCTCTACCGGCGTTTCGGATTTGCGCCGGTGGGTGTGCGCAAGAACTACTACCCCGTCACCGGCGAGGACGCTCTGGTCATGTGGGTCTACGACATCGACTCCCCCGACTACGCCAGGCGGCTGGAGGAGCTGACCCCGTAGGGCCGGCGGAAGCGACGAAAATACCACCGCCCGCGGCACGGTAGTGTGTGCGCAAGTTCAGGTGGGTCGGCACTATCGTCATGCGATTGGAGGGGTACGACCTCGTGTCGAGTATGTCGCCGGCCGCTAAGGGATCGGACCCCAGCTCTTGGTGGAGAGCCGACCTGGCCGAGGTCCTGTCGGCGCTCTGCCACCACTGTTCGGACCTTGCCGGCGTTCTCGCCTGTTCCATCGTGGTCCGGGACACGTCACAGGAATTCTTCTCGGCCGCCGGATCCACCGAGTGGGCCTGCGCGCTCGACGACATCCAGTTGAGCGAGGAGGCCGGCCCCACCTGGGAGTGCTGCACCACCGGGCAAGCGTCCCACGGGGACGGGCTCTCCCATCGCGGGGCCGCCGCCTCCGGGTTGGCCGCGCAGGCCCCCGTCTACGGCATCGTCGGGTGCCGCGCCGTGCCGCTCTCGGGCAACGGCGAGACCTGGGGGGCGCTGACCCTGTACTGGGGGCCGTCCACCAGCGAGCAGAGCCTCCTCACCACCGGTGTGGCGGTCGCAGCCCTGGCGGCCAGGGCCGTCGAGTTCCAACACGCGCAGGACTCCCTCAGGAACACAGCGGCGCTGGCTCCCGAGGAGGGATTCTCGCCGGACGGCGCCCACCCGGCAACCTCGGGGACCGCAGACCCGTCGCAGACCCGTGACGCCCGCGCCACGGCCCGCGACGCCCGGGCCGACGCCCGCGACGCCCGCGCCGACGCCCGCGACGCTCGTGCCGCGGCCCGTGACGCCCGCGCCACGGCGCGCGAGAACGAGGCGCGATTCCGGGACGCGGCCATGGGCCGGGTCGATCCCCGGACGGTGCAAGAGCAGGTGCAGGCCCGCCGGGACCGCTACGCGGCGGCCCGCGACCGGTTCCACGCCAAGGCCGATCGGGCTGCGTCCCGGCTCGACCGCATCGTCTCGGCCAACGAACGGCAGGAGTCGTCGATCGACGGGCTCACCGGTGCGTACCGTCGCGACGCCGGGATGCTGGAGCTGGAGCACGAAGTCACCAGGGCGCGCAGGACGGGCGACTCGTTCGTGCTGGCCTTCGTGGACGTCGACAACCTCAAGGTGAGGAACGACCTGCACGGCCACATCGCCGGCGACAAGCTCCTGCGCAGGATCGCCGACACCCTCCGTGCCAACGTCCGCTCCTACGACCTGGTCGTCCGTTACGGCGGTGACGAATTCGTCTGCGGGTTCCCGGCCCTCGACGTGAGGGACGCGACGGAGCGCTTCGCGCGCATCAACGAGGATCTGGCGGCCCACGACGAGGCGTCGGTGGCCTTCGGCATCGCCGAACTCCAGCCGGGCGACTCCCTCACCGATCTGATCACGCGGGCGGACGGCGTCATGTACGCCCACCGGCAACGACGGGCGCAGTCCGGCGCCGTCGGGGCCATGGTGGCAGACTCGGTACCGTCGCACCCCCAGTAGCGGTGCGCAGTGCGCAGGTCCCCTGGACGCCACACGGCGCAGATGTGGTCTTGCCCCTCGCGCTGAAGCCCGCTATCGTTAGCACTCTCAACCCTAGAGTGCTAATGAGTGCCAAGGAGGCCCTTTAAGATGAAGCTGCACCCGCTCGAAGACCGGATCGTCGTCCGGCCCGGCGAGTCTGAGGAGACAACCGCGTCCGGCCTGGTCATCCCCGACACCGCCAAGGAGAAGCCCCAGCAGGGCGAGGTTCTCGCCGTCGGTCCCGGCCGCCGGGCAGAGAACTCCGGAGAGCTCATCCCCGTCGACGTCGTGGTGGGCGACACCGTGGTCTACTCCAAGTACGGCGGCACCGAGATCACCGTGGAGGGCGAGGATCTCCTCATCCTCTCCAGCAGGGACGTTCTGGCCAAGCTGGCCTAGCAGCCCGACGGCACCACCCGCTGGCCGTCCGGTCAGCCGGTGGGCAGTCACCCATCCGAAGAAAGCAGAAGGACTCGAGAGGAGTTCAACACAGTCATGCCCAAGATTCTGAAGTTCGACGAGGCCGCCCGCCGTGGGCTGGAGGCCGGCGTCAACAAGCTGGCCGACACCGTCAAGGTCACCCTCGGACCGAAAGGCCGCAACGTGGTGATCGAGAAGAAGTTCGGCGCCCCGACCATCACCAACGACGGCGTGTCGATCGCCCGGGAGGTCGAGCTCGACGACCCGTTCGAGAACATGGGCGCCCAGCTCGTGAAGGAAGTGGCCACCAAGACCAACGACGTGGCCGGCGACGGCACCACGACGGCGACGGTCCTGGCCCAAGCCCTGATCACCGAAGGCCTGCGCAATGTGGCCGCCGGTGCCAGCCCCACCGGGCTGAAGAAGGGTATCGAGAAGGCCGTGCAGGCCGCCGTGGACGACCTGGCCACGCAGTCCAAGGACGTCGAGGGCAAGACCGAGATCGCCCAGGTGGCTTCGATCTCTGCCGCCGACCCGGCCATCGGTGACGTGCTCGCCGAGGCCATCGACAAGGTGGGCAAGGACGGCACGGTCACGGTGGAGGAGTCGAACACCTTCGGCATCGAGCTCGAGCTCACCGAGGGTATGCAGTTCGACAAGGGCTACCTGTCGCCCTACTTCGTCACCGACGCAGAGCGCCAGGAGGCGGTGCTCGACGACCCGCTGATCCTCTTCTACAACGCGAAGGTCAGTGCCGTGCACGATCTGGTCCCCGTCCTCGAGAAGGTCATGCAGGCCGGCAAGCCGCTGCTGATCATCGCCGAGGACGTCGACGGGGAGGCGCTGGCCACCCTGGTGGTCAACAAGATCCGTGGCACCTTCACCTCGGTCGCCGTCAAGGCCCCGGGGTTCGGGGAGCGCCGCAAGGAGATGCTCCAGGACATGGCCGTCCTCACCGGCGCCCAGGTCATCAGCGAGGAGATCGGGCTCAAGCTCGAGAACGCCACCCTCGATCTCTTGGGCCACGCCCGCCGGGTCATCGTCAACAAGGACGACACCACCATCGTCGAGGGTGGGGGAAGTGCCGAGGACGTCAAGGGCCGTGTGGCGCAGATCAAGCGCGCCATTGAGGACACCGACTCGGACTGGGACCGCGAGAAGCTGCAGGAGCGCCTGGCCAAGCTGGCCGGCGGCGTCGCGGTGGTCAAGGTGGGCGCCGCCACCGAGGTGGAGCTCAAGGAGAAGAAGCACCGCATTGAGGACGCACTCTCGGCGACGCGGGCTGCGGTCGAAGAGGGCATCGTGGCCGGAGGCGGCACCGCACTGCTGCGGGCCCGCAAGGCGGTCAACACGCTGGCGTCGAAGCTGGAGGGCGATGAAGCGACGGGGGCCCGCATCGTGGCCCGTGCGCTGGAGGAGCCGCTGCGTTGGATCGCCTTCAACGCCGGCCTCGAGGGCGCCGTGCTGGTCAGCCAGGTCGAATCGGCCAAGGGCAACATCGGGCTCAACGCGGCCACCGGCGAGCTGGAGGACCTGGTAAAGGCGGGGATCATCGATCCCGCCAAGGTGACCCGGTCCGCGCTGCAGAACGCCGCCTCCATAGCGGCGCTGCTCCTGACCACCGAGGCCCTGGTGGCCGACAAGCCTGAGAAGGCCGGCGACGCCGCCGCCGCTGCCGCCGCCATGGGTGGCATGGGCGGGATGGGTGGCATGGGCGGGATGATGTAGCTCGCCCCCTCGCTCCGGCGAGGACCGTGTGTGGTTTGCTGTGGCCGGGTCTTCGGACCCGGCCACAGTGCTGTCCGGCGGGTCTTCGGACCCGGCCACGGTGCTGTCCGGCGGGTCTTCGTTGGAACCGAACGCCAGGGAGATCGCGCGAGATCCGTCGTGAGGGCGAGGTTAGGAAATCGTCTCGTAAAAGCCCTGCGAAACGCTTTCGTCGAGTACCGCGAGAACCTTGTCGAGGTGCCCGCTGCCGAGTATCAATTTTCCAAAAGCGGCGTCATGAGCCTCACGGGACGTCCCCGCCGCGGTATTCGCGTCGTGATCGGACGCGCAACCGACAGAGCCGACACTAGATCGTCCCAGGTCATCGGCACTGTGGATGCCCTCAGATATCCCCAGATGTCACACCTGGCATACCGTGGCGGAATGTCCGGAACGATCCCACCCCAGGTGGTCCCCCGGCCGGCCACCTGGCGTCCGGGGGATGTCGCGCCCTGGGCCGGCCTCCGGCCCGGAGCGCGGCACGGCATCGACCTGGCCCTGGTGCGCTCGGCTCTGGCCGCACACGGCCAGGCCGGAGCGGTTCCAGAGAGCATGGAGCACGATCCGCTCCCCGATCACCCGCCCCTGGCCGGCGGGTTCATCCAGCCCCCCCGGGGCGTCGACTCGGCGGTCCTGGTGGTGCTCTTCGAGGAGGCGGGTGAGGCGCGGCTGGTCTTCACACGGCGCTCCTCGTCGCTGCGGTCCCATCGGGGTCAGGTGAGCTTCCCGGGCGGACGTCTCGATCCCGGCGAGGATCCGCCCGGGGCCGCGCTGCGCGAAGCCTTCGAGGAGGTGGCGCTCGATCCGGCGCTCGTGACGGTGGAGGGGTGGACCCACCCGGTCGTGACCGTCACGATGGGGTCGGTCATCATGCCGATCGTGGCGAGCGTCGGGTCGCGGCCGCACCTGGTGGCCAGCCCGGCGGAGGTCGACCGCGTCTTCGACGTCTCGCTGCGCGATCTGGCCGACCCCGCAGCCTTCCATGAGGAGCGTTGGACGATAACCGGCGAGACCACCGCCCCCCCGCTCGACGACTACAAGGTCTGGTTCTTCGAGGTGGAGGGCGAACTGATCTGGGGTGCGACGGCCCGCATCCTCTACGAGCTGCTGAGCGTCGTCCTGGCCCCGGGCGGTTGAGCCGGACGGCGCCAGCGCGGCTGCGTCCCGCGGTCGGATTTGGCGTGGCCAGGGTGGCCCGGACCCGGGTGGGGAGAGAGTAAAGTGGTGGATCGTCGGCGTGTCGGCCCGGCGTTCGCTATTGACATGCCGGTGTGGACCGTGAGCCGAACCGGCCCCATCGAATGCCGGAGGGCGAACAAGTGGCTGAGATCGAGATCGGCATCTTCAAGTCGGGGCGGCAGGCCTACGGTCTGGACGACATCGCCATCGTGCCCAGCCGGCGGACGAGGGATCCCGAGGATGTCGACATCTCCTGGGAGATCGACGCCTACCGTTTCGAGCTGCCGTTGCTGGGGTCGGCCATGGACGGAGCCATCAGCCCCTCGACGGCCATCGAGTTGGGCAGGCTGGGTGGGCTGGGCGTCCTGAATCTCGAGGGCCTGTGGACCCGCTACGAGGATCCGACCAACCTCTTCGAGGAGATCCGCGAGCTCGACGACGAGAAGGCCACCTCGCGCATGCAGCAGATGTACAGCGAACCGATAAAGCCCGAGCTGGTGACGGCCCGCATCCGCCAGATGAAGGAGGCGGGCATCACGACGGCGGCGTCGGTCACGCCGCAGCGCACGGAGGCGCTGGCCCCCGCCTGCCTGGCTGCCGAGCTCGACCTGCTGGTCATTCAGGGAACCGTCGTCTCGGCCGAGCACGTGTCGAAGACTTCGGAGCCGCTGAATCTGAAGCGCTTCATCCGGGAGTTCGATCTTCCCGTCATCGTCGGCGGGTGCGCCTCGTACCAGGCCGGCCTCCACCTCATGCGGACGGGTGCGGTGGGCGTCCTCGTGGGGGTCGGACCGGGCAATGCCTGCACCACCCGTGGCGTGCTCGGCATCGGCGTCCCCCAGGCCACCGCCATCGCCGACGTCGCCGGGGCGCGGATGCGCCACCTGGACGAGACGGGCGTCTACGTGCACGTGATCGCCGACGGGGGGATGTCCAAGGGGGGCGACATCGCCAAGGCGATCGTCTGTGGGGCCGATGCCGTCATGTTGGGATCACCGCTCTCCTCGGCCTTCGAGGCGCCGGCCCGCGGATTCCACTGGGGCATGGCGACGTTCCACCCCACCCTCCCCCGTGGCGCCCGGGTGCGCACCTCGGTGCGCGGGAGCCTGCGCGAGATCCTTCTCGGTCCCGCCCATGAGAACGACGGCCGCATGAACCTCTTCGGCGCCCTGCGGACGGCGATGGCCACCTGCGGGTACGAGACCGTCAAGGAGTTCCAGAAGGCCGAGGTCATGGTGGCGCCGTCCCTGCAGACCGAAGGGAAGTACTTCCAGCGGTCACAGGGCGTGGGCATGGGTCATTGACCGGCACCGCCCCCGCTTCCCCTCCAGAGCTCCTCGCCCCCGCCCCGGGCCGGCCCCCCTGGTCCGCCGCCCTGCTCGAAGGTCTCACCGTCCCCCAGCGCGCCGCCGTGGTGCACCGTGGCGGTCCGCTGCTCGTCGTGGCCGGGGCCGGTTCGGGCAAGACGAGGGTCCTCACCCGCCGTATCGCCCATCTCCTGGCCACCGGGGACGCGCCGCCGTGGGGCATTCTCGCCATCACCTTCACCAACAAGGCCGCCGAGGAGATGCGCAACCGGGTCTCCGAGCTGGTGGGTGACAAACGCGCCAAGAGCATGTGGGTCTCGACGTTCCACTCGTCATGCCTACGTATGTTGCGCAGCCATGCGCACCGGCTGGGCTACCGGCCCTCGTTCACGATCTACGACGACACGGACACCCGCCGGCTCATCGAGATGATCGTGGCCGAGATGGGGCTCGATGCGAAGCGTCTCCCACCGCGCTCCGTGGCCGCCGTGATCGGCCAGGCCAAATCGGAGCTCATCGATTTCGAGACCTTCCGGGAGTCGGCCCGCCAGGGTCCCGATCCCTTCCAGCGCAAGATCGCCGACGTCTACGCCGAGTACCAGCAGCGCCTGCTGGCGGCCAACGCCCTCGACTTCGACGACCTCTTGATGGTCACGGCCAACCTGCTGCAGGCCTGCGACGATGTGCGCGAGTCCTATCAGGAGCGCTTCAGCCAGATTCTGGTGGACGAGTTCCAAGACACCAATCACGCCCAAAACGAGATCGTCCACCTGCTGGGCCAGAAGCACGGCAACGTCTGCGTGGTGGGCGACTCGGACCAGTCGGTCTACAAGTGGCGCGGCGCCGACATCCGCAACATCTTGGAGTTCGAGGAGGCCTTCCCGAGCGCCACCATCATCGTGCTGGAGCAGAACTTCCGCTCCACCCAGACCATCCTCAACGTGGCCAACGCGGTCATCGCCAACAACCTCGACCGTCCGAACAAGCAGCTCTTCACGGTGGGCGACGCCGGCGACCCGGTGCTGCGCTACCGCGCCGAGGACGAGCGCGACGAGGCGGCCTGGGTCTCCAGCGAGATCTTGCGGCTCCGGGCCGCCGAATCCCTGGCCTGGGGCGATGTCGCGGTCTTCTACCGCACCAATGCCCAGAGCAGGGCCCTCGAGGACTCCTTCATCTTCACGGGGATTCCTTACAAGGTGGTGGGCGGGGCCAAGTTCTACGACCGGCGTGAGGTCAAGGACGTGCTGGCCTACGTGCGGGTCCTGGCCAACCCCGACGACGAGGTGTCGGCCCGCCGCATTGTCAACGTGCCCAAGCGGGGCATCGGCGACACCTCGGTGGCCCGTCTCGCCGCCTGGGCCCAGGTGAACCGGGTCTCGTTCAGCGAGGCCATCGACCGGGCCGAAGAGGCCGGCCTGACCGGCAAGGCCCTACGCGGGACCGAGCAGCTCTCCAAGACCTTGGCCGAGCTGCGCCCCCTGGTCTCCACCGTCAATCCGGCCGACTTCATCCAGCTGGTGGCCGACCGGACGGGCTACATGGCCGAGCTGGTGGCCGAGCACACGCACGAGGCGGACGGGCGCATCGAGAACATCGCCGAGCTGGGGAGCGTGGCCGGCCAGTTCGACGACGTGGTCGGTTTCCTGGAGACCGTGGCCCTGGTGGCCGACTCGGACGACCTGGACGGTGACGGCACCCGCGTCTCGTTGATGACCCTGCACACGGCCAAGGGCCTCGAGTTCCCGGCCGTGTTCGTGGTCGGGCTCGAGGACGGGATCTTCCCGCACCTGCGCTCACTCAGCGAGCCGGCCGACCTGGAAGAGGAGCGCCGGCTGTTCTATGTCGGCATCACCCGTGCCCGCCGGCATCTCAACCTCTCCCACGCCTGGTCCCGCACCATCTTCGGCCGGACGCAGCAGAACATTCCGAGCCGCTTCCTCTCCGAGGTCCCCACCGAGCTGGTAAAAGATGTCGGACTCGCCTCGACCCGGCAGAGCCGCAACCTCTCGACGGACCGATTCGGGGACCGCTCCGGCGACTGGTCGGGCGACCAGCTCCGCACGGGCTCCTTCCTTCCCAGCAGCCCGCTCACCCCCCGGCGGTCGGGCCCACGCGCCAGCAGCGGGGCAGAGGACCTCGGACTGATGCCGGGCGACGAGGTGGTGCACGACCACTGGGGCCCGGGCGTCGTCCTCGACAGCAAGGGAGAGGGATCACGGGCCCAGGCCACGGTCCTCTTCGAGTCGGTGGGGAAGAAGAGCCTGCTGCTCACGGCCACGCCGCTCCGGCGGGCCTGAACCCCATCTGGCGTCTCCGCGGGGGCGTCCGTATCATCGGTGCTTCATGAAGCGTCCCTACAGGGTGGTCGTGGCCAAGCCCGGGCTCGACGGCCACGACCGGGGGGCCAAGGTGATCGCCCGAGCACTGCGCGACAGCGGCTTCGAGGTGGTCTACACCGGTCTGCATCAGACGCCCGAGCAGGTGGTCCAGGCGGTGGTGCACGAAGATGCCGATGCGGTCGGGCTCTCGCTTTTGTCCGGGGCGCACCTCACGCTGGTCCCCCGGGTGATCGGGCTCCTGGCCGAGGCGGGCCGCGACGACGTGCTGGTCATCGTGGGAGGCATCATCCCCGAGAAGGACATCCCCACCCTCAAGGAGCAAGGCGTGGCCGCGGTCTTCACCCCCGGCGCCCCCCTCGACTCCATCGGCGGCTGGCTGGGCGAGGCCCTCGACGCGCGTGAGGGTGAGCGCACGCCCTAAGGCACCGGCACCGCCCCGAACGTTTCCCGAGAACCCGAGCGACACGACAACCCCGAGCGACACGACAACCCCGAGCGATACGACAACAAGGAGAAGGCACCGCAGTGGATCTTTACGAGTACCAGGGCAAGCAGTACTTCGCCCGGTTCGGCATCCCCACCTCACCCGGCGGGGTGGCGGACACGGTGGACGAGGCGGTCGCCCAGGCCGACGCCGCCGGCTACCCCGTCGTCATAAAGGCACAGGTGAAGGTGGGAGGCCGGGGCAAGGCCGGTGGCGTCAAGCTGGCCGCCGACGCGGACGAGGCCCGGTTCCACGCCGGCAACATCCTCGGGCTCGATATCAAGGGCCACGTGGTCAAACGCCTGTGGGTGGAGCACGCGTCGGACATCGAAAGGGAGTACTACGCCAGTTTCACGTTGGATCGTCCCAACAAGCTGCACCTCGGCATGCTCTCGGCCGAGGGCGGCGTGGAGATCGAAGAGGTGGCGGTCACCAATCCCGACGCCATCGCCATGCTGCACATCAATCCCCTCGACGGCCTCGACGAGGCGACGGCCCGCGAGTGGGTGGACCGGGCCGGACTCGACCCCGAGGCGCGCCAGCAGGCGGCCACGCTGCTGGTCCGGCTCTACCACTGCTACGTCGAGGGCGACTGCGACCTGGCCGAGATCAACCCTCTGATCCTCACGCCCGAGGGCAAGGTGCACGCCCTCGACGCCAAGGTCACCCTGGACGAGAACGCCTCCTACCGCCACCCCGAGTGGGAGGAGTATGAGGACGACGCCGACACCGACGCACGGGAGAAGATGGCCAAGGAGAGGGGGCTCAACTACATCGGGCTGTCCGGCTCGGTGGGCATCATCGCCAACGGCGCCGGGCTGGCCATGAGCACGCTCGACGTGGTGACCCAGGTCGGCGGTGAGGCGGCCAACTTCCTCGACATCGGGGGCGGGGCCAACGCCGATGTCATGGCCGCCGCGCTGGAGGTGATCAACGCCGATCCGGCCGTGCGCTCCATCTTCGTCAACATCTTCGGTGGCATCACGAGGGTCGACGAGGTGGCCAAGGGGATCATTGAGGCGACGAGCCGCGTGCGACTGCGCTCCCCGGTGGTCATGCGCCTCGACGGCACGAATGCCGTGGAGGGCCGCGCCCTCCTGAACGAGCACCTGTCCGACCGGTTGATCAGCGAGCCCACCATGCTCGAGGCCGCCCGCCACGCCGTCGCGCTGGCCAAGGCCTAGGGCGCAAGGGAACAGAGGGAACCAACGTGAGCATCTTCGTAGACGAGACGACCAAGGTCGTGATCCAGGGCATCAGCCCGACCAGCCAGGGGCTGTTCCACGGCCTGCGCAACAAGGCCTACGGCACCAAGGTGGTGGGGGGGACCAACCCGAAGCGCGGGGGGGAGGTGATCGAGGGGATCGACGTGTACTCCTCGGTGGCCGAAGCGGTCAAGGAGACGGGGGCCACGGCGTCCTTCATCTCGGTGCCCCCGCGGGGGGCGGCCGACGCCATCGTGGAGGCGGCCGAGGCCGGCATCTCCTTCATCGTGTGCATCACCGAGGGCATTCCGGCCCAGGACGAGGCGTTGGCCTACAACCGGCTCGTGCGGGACTTCCCGGCCACCCGTCTCCTCGGTCCGAACTGCCCGGGGATCATCTCCCCGGGAAAGTGCAACATCGGGATCACCTCGGGTGACATCGCCCTGGCCGGGGGACCGGTCGGCATCGTCAGCCGCTCCGGGACGCTGACCTATCAGGCCCTGCACGAACTCTCGCAGCAGGGCATCGGTCAGACCACCTGCGTGGGCATCGGTGGCGACCCGGTGCCCGGCACCAACTTCATCGACTGCCTGGCCGCGTTCGAGGCCGACCCGGAGACCCGGGCCGTCATGATGATCGGAGAGATCGGTGGCTCCGAGGAGGAGCGCGCCGCCGAGTTCATCGCCAGCTCCGTGACCAAGCCCGTGGCGGCCTACGTGGCCGGGGTGACGGCGCCACCCGGTCGCAAGATGGGGCACGCCGGCGCCATCATCTCGGGCTCGCAGGGGACGGCCCAGGCCAAGATGGAGGCGCTGTCGGCGGCCGGTGTGTTCGTGACCCAGAACCCGACCGAGTGCGGCGAGAAGATGGTGGCCATCGTCCGCGCCCTGCCCTGACCGTTCCTCGAGACATCCGCCGAGACATCCCTCGAGAACGCTCCGGTCGCCCCGGCTGAGGCCGGGGGCACCCGCCGGTCAGTCGGGGGTGTGCGACCTCGTGCCCCGCGGCGCCGGTCGCGCTCGGGGAATTGGGTTGCTGTTGGGCCGGCGTCGATGGCCCGGAGACGATCGGCGGGGGAGTCTGGTACGGATGCGCCCGATCCCCGCCGTGCTGGCCGTGGTGGCCACCGCCGTGCTGCTGGCCTCCGGGCTGACCTCCGAGGGTGGTGGAGACCTCACCGCGGGTGCGCTGCAGCCGCACTCGGCCGTCGCGTTCGGGTCCGCCCTGCCGGCGACGCCGGCGTTCGCCGGCGACGCCGGGGATCCCGATGTGGTCGAGTCCGCCGGCACGTACTACGCCTTCACCACCGGCACGGCGCTCGGCAACCACCTGCAGGCCCTGGTCGACACGTCGGGCAGTCCCCAGGCGGGTTGGCGGAGCTACACGGGCACCGACTACGGATCGTCCGCGCTGCCCACCGTGCCGGCCTGGGAGGCGGTCAACACCCAGACCTCACCGGGAGTCTTCTCGTTCGACAACCACTGGGTGATGTTCTACGACGCCGCCCAGGCGGGCCACGCCAGCGACACCGGGTACGACTGCCTGTCGGTGGCCACTGCGGCCGGCATCAGCCCGACGGACGCGGCCTTCACCGACGACTCCAGCGGCCCTTTGCTGTGCCAGAGCGCCCTGGGCGGGGCGATCGACCCGAGCCCGTTCATCGATCCGGCCGACCACTCGCCGTGGTTGGTGTGGAAGTCCAACGACGGCGGCTCCGCGCAGCCGGCCCGCATCTGGACCGAGGAGCTCAACAGCACCGGGACCGGCTTCCTGGCCGGCACCTCCCCGACGCAGATCTTCGACAACGACACGGTGGCCTACCCGTGGGAGTCCACGGTGGAAGACCCCTCCATGCTCGCCGTCGGCGGTCAGTTCTACCTGCTGTTCAGCGGGGGTATCTACACCTCCTCGAGCTACGCGCAGGGCTACGCCGTCTGCGCCTCGCCCACCAGCCCGTGCACCCAGACCGACCCCGACCCCATCTTGTCGTCCTACGGCACGGTGGCCGGTCCGGGCGGGGGCTCGTGGTTCGCCGACGCGTCGGGTCATCTCTGGCTCGACTACGACGCCTGGACGGCCGGGTGCACCAGCTACTCCTGCGGAGGCGCCCGCCAACTGTTCGTCGTCCCCATCACCATCGATACCGGCCTGTCGGGCGGCATAAACGCCCCGGCGGTGGGCGTGACCAGCACGCCGAGCGGCCGGGGCTACTGGCTCTCGGCCGCCGACGGCGGCGTCTTCACCTACGGCGACGCCGGGTTCGCCGGCTCGGCCGGGGCCCTGCGCCTCAACGCCCCCATCGTGGGCATGGCGGCCACCCCCGACGGCGGCGGCTACTGGTTGGTGGCCTCCGACGGCGGGATCTTCACCTACGGCGACGCCTACTTCTACGGCTCGACCGGCGCCATCCGGCTCAACCGGCCCATCGTGGGCATGGTGGCCACCCCCGACGGCGGGGGCTACTGGTTGGTGGCTTCCGACGGCGGGATCTTCACCTTCGGCGACGCCACGTTCTACGGCTCCACCGGCGCCATGCGCTTGAACCGCCCGGTGGTCGGCATGGCGGCCACCCCCGACGGCCGGGGCTACTGGTTGGTGGCCTCCGACGGCGGGATCTTCACCTTCGGCGACGCCACCTTCCACGGCTCGACCGGCGCCATCCGGCTCAACCGGCCCATCGTGGGCATGGCGGCCGCTCCCGGCGGCCGGGGCTACTGGTTGGTGGCCTCCGACGGCGGGATCTTCACCTTCGGCGACGCCGGGTTCTTCGGCTCGGCCGGGGCGCTGACCCTCAACGCCCCGGTGGTCGGCATGGCGGCCACCCCCGACGGAGGGGGCTACTGGTTGGTGGCCTCCGACGGCGGGATCTTCACCTACGGCGACGCCGGGTTCTTCGGCTCGCCGGCCTGACACTCGTGTCCTGACACTCGTGTCCTGACACTCATATAAGGCACTCGGAGCTCCACCACACGCGCCCCGACGTCGACGGCGCGAGGCGCGCGGTCCCTCGAGACGCCCGATCGGGCGGTCGTCGCGGGGCACTAGCGTGACCGGCGTGCGCGTTGGTGTCCTCGTCTCGGGGAGCGGGACGATCCTGCAGGCCATGTTCGACGCCGGTCTCCCGGTCACCGCGGTCGTCTCGGACCGTCCCTGTGCCGCGCTGGCGCTGGCGCGTGCGCAGGGGGTGGCCGACGAGCTCGTCGACCGGCGGGCCTACGGCGGGTTCGGGCCCGACTTCGATCGGGCGGCGTACACCGAAGCGGTCACCGCCAGGCTTCTGGCCCACCGGGTGGATGTGGTGGCCATGGCGGGCTTCGGCACGGTCATGACCCAGGCCGTGCACAGCGCCTTTCCCCACCGGGTCTTGAACACCCATCCGGCGCTGCTCCCCGCCTTCCCCGGCTGGCACGGGGTGCGCGACGCCCTGGCCGCGGGCGTGACCGAGACCGGCTGCACCGTCCACCTGGCCACGCTCGAAATGGACGCCGGGCCGATCCTCGCTCAGCAGGTGGTCCCCGTGCATCCGGGCGACACCGAGGAGTCGCTGCACGAACGGATCAAGGTGGCCGAACGTGCGCTGTACCCGGCCACGCTGGCCTGGGCGCTCGGGGAGCTGGAAGCCGGACGAGCGATCGAACCAGCCGCGCCGCGGCGCGCATCGACAGTGAGGAGCACAATGAGGGCGTTGCTATCGGTCTACGACAAGGAGGGGCTGGTCGAGCTGGCCCGGGGACTGGCCGACCTGGGGTGGGACCTTGTGGCCAGTGGCAACACGTCGGCCGCCCTGGCCGCTGCCGGCATCGCCCACGTCCAGGTGGCCGAGGTCACCGGCTCCCCCGAGATGCTGGGAGGCCGGGTCAAGACCCTGCACCCCAAGATCCACGGCGGGATACTGGCCGACCGCGACGTGCCGGGCCATCTGGCCGACCTGGAGGCCAACGGGATTCAGGCCATCGACCTGGTGGTGACCAACCTCTACCCATTCTCCGCCGATCCCTCCATCGAGCTGATCGACGTCGGGGGCCCGGCCATGGTGCGCGGCGCGGCGAAGAACCATGCCCACGTGGGGATCGTCACCTCCCCGGCGGACTACCCGGTCGTGCTCGAAGAGCTCCGCCGTTCCGGCTCGCTGTCGGCGACCACGCGGCGCCGTCTGGCGCGTGCCGCCTTCGCCCACACCGCGGCCTACGACGCCGCCATCGTGGCCTGGTTCGACGCGGGTGGTGCCGGTGCGCTCGCCGGCGCTGACCCCGACGACGATGCGCAGGCGTCCGTGCTGCCCCCGACGCTGCATCTCACCTTGGAGCGGGCCGGCGTGCTCCGCTACGGCGAGAACCCGCACCAGCGCGGGGCGCGCTACCGCACGGCGGGCACGGCGAGCTGGTGGGACGACGCGCAGCAGCACGGGGGAAAGGAGCTCTCGTACCTCAACCTGTTCGACGGGGACGCCGCCTGGCGGCTGGTCCACGAGCTGTCCGGCGATGCCGGGTTGCCGGCGGTGGCGATCATCAAGCACGCCAACCCCTGCGGCGCCGCGGTCGCCGCTGATCTGGTGACCGCCTACGAGCGGGCCCTCGAGTGCGACGTCCAGTCCGCCTTCGGCGGGGTGGTCGCCGTCGGGGGCGCGGTGAGCCGGGAGCTGGCCGATGCCATCGCCGCCGGTCCGCAGGCCGACGTGATCATCGCCGCCTCCTACGAGCCCGGGGCGCTCGAGACCTTGACCACCCGCCGCAAGGCCACCCGCATCCTCTCGGGCCCGGCCCCCGAACGGGCCCTGCGCCAACTGCGCAGCCTGGGCGCCGGCGTGCTGGTGCAGGAGATCGACGAGTTCGCCTCGCCGCCCACCGCCTGGGAGGTGGTGACATCCCGCCGACCGACCGACGAGGAGTGGTCCGACCTGGTCCTGGCCTGGCGGGTGTGCGGCCGCACCACGTCCAATGCCATCGCCGTCGTCAACGACGGGCAGGCGGTGGGGGTCGGGGCCGGCCAGCAGTCACGGGTGGTGGCGGCGGAGATCGCCGTGCGCAAGGCCGGGGAACGGGCCAAGGGGGGTGCCGGGGCGAGCGACGCCTTCTTCCCGTTCCCCGACGGGCTGCTGGTCCTGGCCGCCGCCGGGGTCTCGGCGGTGGTGCAGCCGGGCGGATCGGTGCGCGACCACGAGGTGATCGCCGCGGCCGACGAGGCCGGGCTCGCCATGGTGGTCACCGGCGAGCGGCACTTCCGCCACTGATGGGCGCCCTCCTGCTCGACGGCGAAGCGGTCGCCGCCCGGGTGCGGGCCGAGGTGGCCGACCGGGTGGCCCGTCTGGCCCATGAGGGGGTCAGGGTCGGACTCGGAACGGTGCTGGTCGGTGACGACGGGCCCAGCGAGCGCTATGTGGCCATGAAGCACGCCGACTGTGCCGAGGTGGGCATGGTCTCGGTGGGGGAGCACCTTCCCGGTTCGGCGACGCAGGCCGAGGTGGAGGAGGTGATCCGCCGTTTCAACGCCGACCCGGCGGTCAACGCCTACCTGGTCCAGCTGCCCCTCCCCGAGGGCCTCGACGAGGAGCGCACCCTGCTTTCGGTGGATCCGGGGAAGGACGTGGACGGCCTGCACCCGGTGAACCTCGGCCGGCTGGTCATGGGGGCCCCGGGACCCCTGCCGTGCACCCCTGCGGGCATCGTGGAGCTCCTGGTGGCCTACGCTGTTCCGGTGGAAGGTCGCCATGTGGTGATCATCGGGCGGGGACTGACCATCGGCCGCCCCCTCTCGCTCCTGCTGGCCGCCAAGCGGCCCGGCTGCAACGCCGCGGTGACCGTGGTGCACACCGGCGTGGACGACATGGCCTCCATCGTGCGCACCGGCGACGTGGTGGTGGCGGCGGCCGGGCGGGCCGGTCTGGTCACCCCCGACATGGTCAAGCCCGGCGCCGCCGTGGTCGGGGCCGGTACCAGCTGGGAGGGGAGGAAGCTGCTGTCCGACGTCCACGAGGACGTGGCCGAGGTGGCCGGATGGATCACGCCGCGGCTGGGCGGCGTGGGCCCGATGACCCGGGCCATGCTCTTGCGCAACGCGGTGCGGGCGGCGGAGCGGGCGGCGTGCTGACGGCCCCCCGAGCCAGGAGGCCCCGTGGCTGAGGAAGAGTACTCCGACCGCCCCTGGGGCAACTACACGGTGCTGAGCGGCGACGCACCCGATCACAAGGTGAAGCGCATCGTCGTGCACCCCGGCAAGCGGCTGAGCCTCCAGTATCACGCCAAGCGGGCGGAGCACTGGTTCGTCGTGGCGGGGACCGCCCAGGTGACCCTGGACGGCACGGTGACCGAGCTCACTCCCGGCCAGGCCGTCGACATTCCCCTGCACGCCGCCCACCGGGTCGCCAACTGCGGCGACACCGACGTCGTGTTCATAGAGGTGCAGCACGGGACGTACTTCGGCGAGGACGACATCGTCCGCCTGGAGGACGACTTCGGGCGGGCCGGTCACGACGAGGGGGCGGCGCAGTGACCAGGATCGTCGACCAGCTCGCCGCCGGGCAGACGTTCTCCTTCGAGTTCTTCCCGCCGAAGAACGACGCCGAGCTGGCCACCCTCGCCCGCACCATCGGCGAGCTCCAGCCGCTCGGCCCCTCCTTCGTCTCGGTCACCTACCGGGGCGGGGCGGAGTCGCGCCAACGTACCTTTAACCTGGTGAGCGGGATCCTGCACACCACCTCGCTCAACCCCATGGCCCACCTCATCTGCGTGGCGCACACCCGCCTTGAGCTGGCCGACATCCTGGTCTCCCTGCGCAAGGCCGGCGTCGAGAACCTGATGGCGCTGGGCGGCGATCCGCCGGTCGATCCGGCCGCCGGGCCCGGCGAGCTGGCCTACGCCACCGAGCTGGTGGAGCTGGCCCGCGCCATCGGCGGGTTCTCCATCGGCGTGGCGGCCCATCCGGCCGGGCACCCGCGCTCCCCCAGCGCCGAGAGCGACCGGGACTACCTGGCCGTCAAGTTGGCCATGGCGGACTTCGGGGTGACCCAGTTCTTCTTCGAGGCGTCGGAGTACGAGGGTCTCGTGGCCGATCTCTCTGCCCGGGACGTGCACACCCCGGTGCTGCCGGGGATCCTCCCGGTCACTTCGCTGGCCACCATGGGCCGTCTGGGCGCCATGGGAGCAGCCGCCCCGCCGTGGATGCAGGCCCGGCTCCGCGCCGCCGGCGAGCGCGGTGGGCCGGACGCCGTCCGCCAGGAAGGCGTGCAGCTGGCCACCGAGCTCTGCGCCGACCTGCTCGGGATCGGCGTCCCGGGGCTGCACTTCTACACGTTCAACACCTCGAGCGCCACGCGGGAGATCTACGCCGCGCTCGGCTTGGGCCCCGACCTTGCCGCCGCCGGCTGAGGGTGGCCCGGGGGCGCGCCCCGCCTCCGAGGGGGCCCCGATTGGGACGCCGCCACACGACCCCCTAGCATCCAAGGGATGCCAGAGAAAATCTCCATGGGTGGCGACGGCGTGCTCGCCGTCCCCCAAGAACCAATCATCCCGTTCATCGAAGGCGACGGCACCGGGGTGGACATCTGGCCCGCGGCCCGGCTGGTCCTCGATGCCGCCGCGGCCAAGCACGGCAACAAGGTGTCCTGGAAGGAGGTCCTGGCCGGCCAGAAGGCGTTCGACGAGACGGGCAACTGGCTCCCCGACGAGACGGTGGAGAGCTTCCGCGAGCACCTCATCGGGATAAAGGGGCCGCTCACGACGCCCATTGGCGGTGGGATCCGCTCGCTCAACGTGGCGCTGCGCCAGATTCTCGACCTCTACGTGTGCCTGCGCCCGGTGCGCTGGTTCACCGGCGTGCCCTCCCCCGTGCTCCACCCCGAGCTGGTCGACATGGTCATCTTCCGCGAGAACACCGAGGACGTCTACGCCGGCTACGAGGTGCAGGCGGGAACTCCCGAGGCGCTCAAGCTCACCGCCTACCTGCGCGAGGAGATGCACTGGCCCATCCGGGACGGATCGGGCATCGGGATAAAGCCGATCTCGGAGATGGGCTCGACGCGTCTCGTGCGCGCCGCGATCCGGTACGCGCTCGAGCACGGCCGCCGGTCGGTCACCATGGTGCACAAGGGCAACATCCAGAAGTTCACCGAGGGGGCCTTTTTGAACTGGGGCTACGAGCTCGTGCGCACCGAGTTCGCCGACGTGGCCGTCGGGTGGGACGACTGCGGGGGCGATGCGGGCGACAAGCTGCTCGTGAAGGACTCCATCGCCGACATCACGCTGCAGCAGGTGCTGACCCGCCCGGCCGAGTTCGACGTGATCGCCACCACCAACCTGAACGGCGACTACCTCTCCGACGCCCTGGCCGCCCAGGTCGGCGGCATCGGCATCGCACCGGGGGCCAACGTCAACTACGTCACCGGACACGGGATCTTCGAGGCCACCCACGGCACTGCGCCGAAATACGCCGGCCAGGACAAGGTCAACCCCGGCTCGGTGCTGCTCTCGGGGGTCCTCATGTTCGAGCACATCGGGTGGACCAAGGCGGCGGGCGACATCGTGCGCGCCCTGGAGGCGACCATCGCCGACAAGATCGTCACGTACGACTTCGCCCGGCAGATGCAGGGGGCCACCGAGGTCAAGTGCTCGGAGTTCGCCTCCGCCATCGTCGACCGCCTCTGAGAAAGGACCACCACCCATGGCACCCCCGAATCCCCCCACTGCCAAGCCCCCCGTCCACGTCACCGTCACCGGCGCCGCCGGCCAGATCGGCTACTCGATCCTCTTCCGCATCGCCTCGGGCCAGCTGCTCGGCGCCGACCACCCCCACGTCCTGCGGCTC
>Ga0302235_10000587_pt1 | contig 28509 bp, 22 predicted proteins | sample II_Palsa_N3_3_FD_193577 | JGI IMG/M metagenome (GOLD analysis project Ga0302235, IMG submission 193577) | Peat permafrost microbial communities from Stordalen Mire near Abisko, Sweden - II_Palsa_N3_3 | ecosystem: Environmental > Terrestrial > Soil > Palsa > Peat permafrost | place: Sweden...
GAGGCCGCCCCAGACGGCGCGCACCTCAAGGCATTCGCCGGCTGGCACCCGGCGGTTACCGACATGCTCAGCGCCGTGCCGCAGTCCCCGCGCTGGGGCCTGTTCGCCCGGCGGCCGCTGGCTCGCTGGAGCCGCGGCCCGGCCGTGCTACTGGGCGATGCCGCCCACGCCATGCTTCCGCACCACGGCCAGGGCGCGAACCAGACGATCGAGGACGCGGCCGTCCTGGCGACCGAACTTGACGGCGCCGACGACATCCCGGCCGCGCTGTGCCGCTACGCCAGCCGGCGCCGGGCCCGGACCCGCAAGGTCCAGCTCATGTCGTGGGCAGCGTCGTCTGCGCTGCACCTGCCCGACGGCCCGGCCGCTCGGCGGCGCGACGCCTACCTAGCCCTGGCCCCGCAGCACCTAGCGTGGATCCACAGCCACGACGCGCTCGCCCCCGCCCTCGCGCGCTGTTAGAACCGGCGCCGCCGGCGTCGCGGCGCCGCCGGAGCGCCAAGGAATGTCAGACCCCCCGCCTAGAGTTCTATTCTTGGAGGTGGGTTGTGCGTCCGGTAACCGATTTGAAGCGTAGCGTCGCGCCGTTCGAAGTCGTGACCGACATGGTCCCGGCGGGTGATCAGCCGCAGGCGATCGCCGACATCACCCGGCGCATCCAGGCGGGCGACACTCACACCGTCCTGCTCGGCGCGACCGGGACCGGGAAGACCGCCTCGGTCGCCTGGATCGCGGAGCGGCTGCAGCGCCCGGTACTGGTCATGCTGCCGAACAAGACGCTCGCCGCCCAGTTCGCCAACGAGCTGCGCGAGATGCTGCCCCACAACGCGATCGAGTACTTCGTCTCCTACTACGACTACTACCAGCCCGAAGCGTACGTCCCGCAGACCGACACCTACATCGAGAAGGACTCCTCGATCAACTCCGAGGTCGAGCGGCTCAGGCACTCGGCCACCAACTCCCTGCTGACCCGACGCGACACCATCGTCGTCTCTTCGGTGTCGTGCATCTACGGCCTGGGCACCCCGCAGGAGTACGTGGACCGGATGCTCACGGTCAAGCTCGGCGACACCATCGACCGGGACACGCTGCTGCGCAAGCTGGTTGGCATGCAGTACGCGCGAAATGACCTGGCCTTCACCCGCGGCACCTTCCGGGTCCGCGGGGACACCATCGAGATCATCCCGATGTACGAGGAGCTCGCCGTCCGGATCGAGATGTTCGGCGACGAGATCGAGCGGCTGATGACGCTGCACCCCCTCACCGGCGAGGTGATCAGCGAGGACACTGAGCTGTACATCTTCCCGGCGTCGCACTACGTGGCCGGGCCGGAGCGGATGGAGCGCGCCATCCACGGCATCGAGGCCGAGCTCGCCGAGCGGCTCGGCGAGCTTGACCGGCAGGGCAAGCTGCTCGAGTCGCAGCGGCTCCGCATGCGTACCACCTACGACATCGAGATGATGCGCCAGGTCGGCAGCTGTTCCGGCATCGAGAACTACTCGCGGCACATCGACGGCCGCGAGGCGGGCAGCCCGCCGAATACCCTGCTCGACTACTTCCCGGAGGACTTCCTCCTGGTCATCGACGAGTCGCACGTCACCGTCCCGCAGATCGGCGCCATGTACGAGGGCGACGTGTCCCGCAAGCGGGTGCTGGTCGAGCACGGCTTCCGGCTGCCCAGCGCGATTGACAACCGCCCGCTGACCTGGGATGAGTTCCTCGACCGGATCGGGCAGACCATCTACCTGTCGGCCACCCCCGGGCCGTACGAGCTGCAGCGCGTGGGCGGCGACGTGGTCGAGCAGGTGATCAGGCCGACCGGCCTGGTCGATCCCGAGGTGGTCATCAAGCCGACCAAGGGCCAGATCGACGACCTGCTGCACGAGATCGGGCTGCGGACCGAGCGGGACGAGCGGGTGCTGGTCACCACGCTCACCAAGCGGATGGCCGAGGACCTGACCGACTACCTGCTCGAGAACGGGGTCCGGGCCAGGTACCTGCACAGCGAGGTAGACACACTGCGCCGGATCGAGCTGCTGCGCGAGCTGCGGGTCGGCGAATACGACGTGCTGGTCGGCATCAACCTGCTCCGCGAGGGCCTGGACCTGCCCGAGGTCTCGCTGGTCGCGATCCTGGACGCGGACAAGGAAGGCTTCCTGCGCTCGGGCACGGCGCTGATCCAGACCATCGGCCGCGCCGCACGGAACGTGTCCGGCCAGGTCCACATGTACGCCGACACCGTGACCCCCTCCATGAAGCGGGCCATCGAGGAGACCAACCGCCGGCGCGACAAGCAGGAGGAATACAACCGGGCGCACGGCATCGACCCGCAGCCGCTGCGCAAGCGCATCGCCGACATCCTGGACCAGATCGTCCGCGAGGACGCCGACACCGAGCAGCTGATCGGCGGCGGCGGCCGGCAGCAGTCCCGCGGCAAGGCGCCGGTGCCGGGCCTGTCGAGCCGGGCCCGCGCCGCCGTCCAGGCCGCCGGGCACGCCGAGGCCGGCGCCCCCAGCAGCGCCGCCCGCGGCGAGCTGGTCGGGTTGATCACCGAGCTCACCGAGCAGATGCACGCGGCCGCCGCCGAGCTGCACTTCGAAGTCGCGGCCCGGCTCCGCGACGAGATCCGCGACCTCAAGCACGAGCTGCGCGGCATGCACGCGGCCGGCGTCTGACCCGCGACACGCGCTGCGGCATGATAGTACATAAGTCCGCCGGAATGCTGAGTGACAGCTGACTGTTGCCTAAGTAAGTAACCCGGCGGTGTTAGGGGCGGCCCGCAGCGGAACCTGGTTTCAGTGGGCCTAGCGCAAAACGCAGCCGACTAGCGGAGATGCCGGGGGAGGTGTGGAGTGCTAGTCAGCCTGATCGCGGCGGTCGTCGCGGCGGTCTTTTACGGCGTTGCTTCGGTGATGCAGGCCATTGCCGTCCGCTCGGCCAGCCATCGGGGAGTGCAGGACGCGACCGGCGGCGGCGTCGATCCCGGTCTCGTGGTGCGTATGCTGCATCAATGGCGGTTCGTGGCCAGCATCTGCCTTGACGCTCTCGGCTTCCTGGCCCAGCTTGTGGCCCTGCATCGGCTGCCCCTGTTCGTGGTGCAGGCCTTCGTCGCGTCGAACCTGGCGGTAACCGCGGTGGTCGCCTCGCGGGTGATCGGGATGACCCTGTCCTGGCGGGAGTGGGCGGCGGTCATCGGCGTGGTGGCGGGCGTGGGCCTGCTCGGCTCCTCGGCAGGTGCCCAGGGCGCCTCGCAGGTGGGGGCGGTCTTCAAGCTCGCCCTGATCGTGGCGGTCGCGGGCCTGGCCGTCGTAGGCCTGGCCGCGGCCAAGCTCAACGACCCGTACCGCACCACGGCGCTGGGCATCACGGCTGGCTTCGGCTTCGGGGTACTCAGCATCGCCGCTCGCGTCTTGAACGGCTTCTCGCCGCTCGAGCTGGCCCGCGACCCGGCCGCCTACGCGATCGCCGCGGCCGGCATCATCTCGTTCATGTTCTACGCCACCGCCCTGGAGGGCGGCAGTGTCACGGTCGCCACGGCCGCCGTGGTGCTGAGCGAAACCATCCCGCCTGCCGTCATCGGGGTCATTTTCCTCGGCGACCAGACCCGGCCCGGGCTGGCCGGCGTGGCCTGGGCAGGGTTCGTCATCGCCATCGCTTCCGCCGTCATGCTGGCCAGATTCGGCGAGGCGCACCACGCGGAAGACGTGGCGATGGCCGACGCGGTGGCACATCGGAAAGCAAATGCCGGGCCGGCCGCCTGCGAGCTGTTATTCTGGTGGCCCGTGGACCTGCAGCTTTTCCTGCCCTGCCGGACACTGCCATACCGGAAACCACGGGAGTCTTATAGTGGCCGCATCATCACGTCACCCACGGCCTGTACAAACCCGACACCTCTTTGTCACCGGGGGAGTCGCCTCTAGCCTCGGCAAGGGACTGACCGCGTCCAGCCTGGGCCGCCTGCTCAAACTCAGAGGCCTGCGGGTCACCATGCAGAAGCTCGACCCGTACCTGAACGTCGACCCGGGCACCATGAACCCGTTCCAGCACGGTGAGGTGTTCGTGACCGACGACGGGACCGAAACCGACCTCGACGTCGGACATTACGAACGGTTCCTCGACACCAACCTGCAGGGCGAGGCCAACGTCACCACCGGCCAGATCTACTCCACGGTGATCGCGAACGAACGGCGCGGTGCGTACCTCGGCGACACCGTGCAGGTGATCCCGCACATCACCAACGAGATCAAGTCCCGCATCCTGCAGATGGGCGGGGACGACGTCGACGTGGTGATCACCGAGGTCGGCGGGACCGTCGGCGACATCGAGTCGCTGCCGTTCCTCGAGGCCATCCGCCAGATCAGGCACGAGATCGGCCGGGACCGCTGTTTCTTCCTGCACGTCAGCCTGCTGCCCTACATCGGCCCGTCCGGTGAGCTGAAGACCAAGCCCACCCAGCATTCGGTGGCCGCGCTGCGCAGCATCGGCATCCAGCCCGACGCGATCGTGGCCCGCTCCGACCGCCCGATCAGCGTCGGCCTGAAGCGCAAGATCAGCTTGATGTGCGACGTGGACGAGGAAGCGGTGGTTTCCGCGCCCGACGCCCCGTCCATCTACGACATCCCGAAGGTGCTGCACGCCGAGGGGCTGGACGCCTATGTCGTACGCAGGCTCGGCCTGCCGTTCCGCGACGTGGACTGGAGCGAGTGGGACGACCTGCTGCGCCGAGTGCACCGTCCGGCCCACAGCCTCACGATCGCGCTGGTCGGCAAGTACGTCGACCTGCCCGACGCCTACCTGTCCCCGGCCGAGGCGCTCAAGGCCGGCGGTTTCGCCAACGATGCCCAGGTGAACGTCCGCTGGGTGATCAGCGACGCCTGCGAGGACCCAGAAGGCGCCGCCGCCGAGCTCGACGGGGTCGACGGGGTGCTGATCCCGGGCGGTTTCGGCGTGCGCGGCATCGAGGGGAAGATCGGCGCGATCCGGTACGCGCGCGAGCACGGCATCCCGATCCTGGGCCTGTGCCTCGGCCTGCAGTGCATGGTCATTGAGGTGGCACGGGACCTGGCCGGGCTGGCCGACGCGGACAGCGCCGAGTTCAACCCGCACACGCCGTACCCGGTGATCGCCACCATGGCCGACCAGGAAGACGTGGTGGCGGGGGAGCGGGACATGGGCGGCACCATGCGCCTGGGCCTGTATCCGGCGGTCCTGCAGCCCGGCACGCGGGTGGCAGAGCTGTACGGCGCCACCCTGGTCGAGGAGCGGCACCGGCACCGGTACGAGGTCAACAACACCTACCGCGGGGCGCTCGAGCAGGCCGGGCTGGTCTTCTCCGGGCTCTCACCGGACGGCCACCTGGTGGAGTTCGCCGAGCTGCCCAGCCACCCGTTCTTCGTGGGCACCCAGGCACATCCGGAATTCCTGTCCCGCCCGACCCGGCCGCATCCGCTATTCAATGGCCTGATCGCCGCCGCGCTCGCGCGGTCCAAGACCCTGACCTCGGCCAGCAACCTGACCAGCGCGCGCGCCGCGGCCACCGCATGACCGAACAACAGCATGCGAACATTAAAGACGAGCCCGAGCACTGGCCCGTCGCCTCCTCGGTGGAGCTGCTTCGTGCCCGGCTGGTCACCGTACGCAGCGACAAGGTCCGCACCCCTGATAACCATTTGGCCGAACGCGACGTGGTGCTTCATCCCGGCGCCGTGGCCGTGCTCGCCCTGGACGACGCCGACCGGATCTTGATGATCAGGCAGTACCGGCATCCGGTAGGACACCTGCTGTGGGAGATCCCGGCGGGCCTGCGCGACGTCGCGGGGGAGGACCCGTGGGTCACCGCGCAGCGCGAGCTGGCGGAGGAAGCGAGCTACCGGGCCCGCGACTGGCGGGTGCTGGCCGACTACTACTCCTCGCCCGGCTACAGCACCGAGCGCCTGCGCATCTTCCTGGCCCGCGACCTGGAACCCGTGCCCCCCGCCGAACGCCATTTCGTCCCCCAGGACGAGGAGGCGTACCTGCTGCTCGACTGGCTGCCGCTGGACCAGGCGGTGCGCAAGGTGCTGGCCGGGGAGCTCCACAACGGCGCCGCCGCCCTGGGCATCATGGCGGGGTACGCTGCCAGGTCACAGGGGTATGACCGACTTCGTCGGGCCGATGCCCCCGAAGAGCAATGACGCTCGCTGTCTGGAAGGACCACCATGAAGGTTGGAATTCCCAAGGAGATAAAGAACCACGAATACCGAGTGGCGATCACGCCGGCCGGCGTTCACGAACTGGCCCGTAACGGCCATCAGGTGGTCATCCAGGCCGGGGCGGGGGAGGGCTCGTCGATCCCCGACGAGGACTTCACCACCGCCGGCGCGAAGATCCTGCCCACCGCGGACGACGTGTGGGGCGAGGGCGATCTGATCCTCAAGGTCAAGGAGCCGATCGAAGAGGAGTACCACCGGATGCGGTCGGGCCAGGTGCTGTTCACCTACCTGCACCTGGCCGCCTCCAGGGCCTGCACCGACGCGCTGCTCGCGGCCGGTGTCACCTCGATCGCGTACGAGACCGTCCAGCTTCCCGACGGGTCGCTGCCGCTGCTCGCCCCGATGTCCGAGGTCGCCGGCCGGATGGCCCCCCAGGTGGGGGCGCACCACCTGCAGCGCGACGGCGGCGGCCGCGGCGTGCTGATGGGCGGGGTATCCGGCGTGTACGCGGCCAAGGTGGTCGTGCTCGGCGCGGGCGTCTCCGGCATGAACGCCGCCGCGATCGCCCTCGGCATGCAGGCCGAGGTCCTGCTGGTGGACAAGAACGTCGCCCGCCTTCGCCAGGCGGACGCCATCTACCAGGGGCACTGCCAGACCGTCGCGTCCAACGCCTACGAGATCGAGCGCGCCGTGATCGACGCCGACCTGGTCATCGGCGCGGTGCTGGTGCCCGGGGCCAAGGCCCCCAAGCTGGTCAGCGACGACCTGGTGTCCCGGATGAAGTCGGGCGCGGTCCTCGTCGACATCGCGATCGACCAGGGCGGCTGCTTCGAGGGCTCCCGGCCGACCACGCACGCCGACCCGACCTACAAGGTGCACGACGCGCTGTTCTACTGCGTGGCGAACATGCCGGGCGCCGTCCCGCACACGTCCACCTACGCGCTGACCAACGTCACGCTGCCCTACACCGTCGAGATCGCCAACCGCGGCTGGCGGGACGCGCTCCGCGCCGATCCCCCCCTCGCCCTGGGCCTGAACACCTACGCCGGCGAGGTGACCTGCGAGCCCGTCGCCGAAGCCCACGGCCTGCCCTACACCCCCCTAGCCCAGGTCCTCAACTAGCGCGCCATGGCGCCGGGGCAGACGGTGGGCGAGGCGGTGCGCGGGTACCTGGCGCACCTGGTGGTGGAGCGGGGACTGGCGGGAAACACGGTCGAGTCGTACCGGCGGGACCTGCGCCGGTACGAGTCCTCGCTGGCCGGGCGGGGCAGGGCTCGGCTCGCTGACGTCATGTCCGCCGATGTGGCGGAGTTCCTCGCCTCCCTCCGCGAAGGCGACGCCGAGCACCAGGCGCTGGCGGTCAGCTCGGCGGCCCGGGCGGTGATCGCGGTCCGCGGGCTGCACGCGTTCGCGGCCGCCCAGGGCTTGGCCGAGTCGGATCCGGCGCGTGACGTGCCGCCCCCGACACCGCCCAGGCGCCTGCCGAAGGCGATCACCGTGACCAACGTGGAGCACCTGCTGGACGCGTCGGGCCCGGGCCCCGATGACCTGTCAGCGGACCCCCGGCTGCTCCGGGACCGGGCCCTGCTGGAGTTCCTGTACGGGACCGGGGCCAGGATCTCCGAGGCGACCGGACTCGACGTGGACGAACTCCACCTGGACGACGACCCGGTGGTCCGGCTGGCCGGGAAGGGCGGCAAGCATCGGGTGGTCCCGGTCGGCAGCTACGCGGTGCGGGCCCTGCAGGCCTACCTGGTCCGGGCCCGGCCCGCCCTGGCCGCCGCGTCCCGGCGGGTCTCGGTAAGCCCTGCGGTGTTCCTGAACGCCCGGGGCGGACGCCTGACCCGGCAGGGCGCCTGGGGCGTCCTGCACGCCGCCGCCGACCGGGCCGGCCTGGCCGACGTGTCGCCCCATACGCTGCGGCACTCGTTCGCCACGCACATGCTCGACGGCGGGGCCGACATCCGGGTCGTCCAGGAACTGCTTGGCCACGCGTCGGTCGCGACCACGCAGATCTACACCCTGATCACGGTGGACCGGCTCCGCGAGGTCTACGCGACCTCCCACCCCCGCGCCCTCGGCTGAGGGCTCCCGTCCAGAGCACCATCGGGTCCGCCGACGCCGCCTACGCAGCGGCACCCATGGACCATTGCTGCCGCTCTGGCAGCACCGATGGAACATCGCTGTCGTGGAGAGTCCCGCCGGTCACCGGAAATGGCGGGTCAGCTCGTTGGCGTAGGTGCGGCCCAGGGTGCCCTTGTGGTCGGTGATCCACTGGGTCAGCGAGGTTTCGCCGGTCGCCGGGCCGTCGGTGTCGGCCAGGCCGTCGGCCATCGCCTCGAACTCCTCGGCGGTCAGCAGCGTGTCGCGCAGCGCCAGGCCGAGGAGACGGGCGGCCGGCGGGATCAGCGATCCGGGCAGGTTGATGACCCGGCTGCGGCTGCCGACCGCGTCCCTGATGAAACGCACCAGGTCGCCGAACGCCGGGCGGTCCGGCCCGACCGCATCGATGACCTCGGATCCGGTGGCGCCGGCGGCCTGGACGCACAGCCGGGCCAGGTCGTCAACGTGGATCGGGCGGATGTGGTACTCGCCCGTCCCGCCCACGGCGAAGACCGGCAGGTGCCGCAGCAGCCACGCGATGTTGTTGATCAGGACTCCGTTGCCGCCGAACAGGATGGCCGGCCGCAGCACGGTGTGGGGCAGCCTGAGATCGGCGAGGGCCTGCTCGACCGCCGCCTTGCCGCGGAAGTACGGGTAGGGCGAGTCGGCGTCGGGATGGGTGATCGACACGTGCACCACCCGGTGCACGCCGGCCTCGGCGGCCGCCTGGAACAGCACCCGCGACTGGGCTACGGCGCTCTCGTGGCTGACCTGCCCGTGCGCGAAGCGCACCCAGTAGGTATTGACCAGCGTCCGGGCGCCGCGCAGCGACTCGGCGAGCCCGGCCGGATCGGCGAAATCCAGCGGCCTGACCTCGATGGCGGTACCCGCGGGCGCGCGGCCGGGATGACCGGTGAGGGTGCGCACCCGCCGGCCCGCCGCCTGCAGTTCGCCGGCGATGACCGCCCCGGAGTAGCTGAACGCTCCGGTCACCACGTCGAAGTCGTCGCTCACGTGGTCATCACCGTTCCTCGAGCGTGGCCACCAGCGCGGTAAGCGCCTGGCCCAGGGGAGCGTCGAGCGTCGCGGCCGCGTACCGATCGCCCCGGGTGGACCCCTGATTGACGATCACAACCGGTACCGGCACCTTCGCCGCGTGCCGCACGTAACGCAAGCCCGACATCACGGTCAGCGAGGACCCCAGGACGACCAGCGAGCTGGCCCGTTCGACCATCGTGTAGCAGGCCTCGGCCCGCGCCCGGGGCACATTCTCGCCGAAGAACACCACGTCCGGCTTGAGCGTTCCGTGACACAAAGCGCAGTCGACGACCCGGAAGGAGTCGGTCGCGTCATCGGCGAGCACCGCGTCCCCGTCAGGATTGATCAACGCCGCCGACCCCGCGTCCCAGCCGGGGTTGGCCGCCGCGAGCCGACGGTGCAGGTCGGTGCGTGCCGTTCGCTGACCGCACGACAAGCAGATGACCCGGTGCAGGCTGCCGTGCAGTTCGGTCACTTCGGCTCCACCCATCACTGGGCCCGCCGCTTGGTGCAGGCCGTCGACGTTCTGCGTGATGATCCCGGCCAGCAGCCCGCGGCGGCCGAGCTCGGCGACCGCGTGGTGACCGTGGTTCGGGGCCGCCTGGCCGATGTGCTGCCAGCCCAGGTGGCTGCGGGCCCAGTACCGCCGCCGGGCGGCCGCACTTGCGGTAAAGGTCTGGTAGGTCATCGGCGTCGCCCGCCGGGCCAGACCGGTCGGCCCGCGGTAATCGGGGATGCCGGACTCCGTGGACAACCCGGCTCCGCTCAGGACCAGCACGTTCCCGGCGGCGACGACGTCCAGGAGCATGCCGAACGACCCTGTCGTTCTCGCCTCCGCCAACTGGGTCACGACTCTATGGTGCCTCATCCGGCGCAGCGGCCGGTCCGGTGCCCCGCGCTGGGCTAGGCCGCGGCGGTGGTAATGGCACGGGCCACCGCGGCGGCGCCCTGCGGGTCGAACACGATCGTGTAGTGGTTCACGTCGGGCACCCGCAGCGGCCTTAGCTGCGGAACGAGTTCCGCCCATTTCTCGACCAGTTCGGGCGGCAGTATGCCCGGCGGCTCGCCGAGGAACCCGCCCGGCGCGGTCAGTAGCGGAGTTGGCTGCGTCAGGCGGCCGAGTGCGTCCGCGAACGGCTTAGCCGCGAGTACGTCCCGGCTGTCGGCGCTGACCGCGGCCGGGACCACCCTGGACCGCATGCTGCCCGGCTCGCCCGCCAGGTCGTAGCGGGCGTACGCCTCGACATCGGCGGTCCAGTGGTCCGCCAGCGCCGGATGGGCCCGCCAGAAGTCCAGGTAGGCCTCGATGCTGGGGAAGGTCTGTCGCAGCCGGGCGATCGCCGGGCCGATCGAGGCCTCGAGCGCCACGTCCGGGTCGATGCCGTCCGGGACCGGGAGCGGCAGGCCGCCGTCCACCAGGACCAGGCGCCGCGACAGGTTCGGGTGCGCGTCGTGGGCCAGCAGGGCGACGTAGGCACCCAGCGAATGCCCGGCCAGGACGGGCCGGACCCCCGAACCGCCGAAATGCCGCAGTATCGCGGTCACGTCGGCCGCGTGCCGTTCCAGGCCGTACGGACCGGGCAGGTGGGCGCTGGAACCGCGCCCGCGCAGGTCAGGCGCCGCCAGTGTCCAGCCGGGCGGCATCTGGCGGGCCACCGCCTGCCACGACATGGCCGAGGCCGTGATCCCGTGCACGGCGACCGCCACTCGCTTGCCGGTGCCCCACTGGAGCACCCGCAGTTCCCCCCCGTCCACAGGGACGTCAAGCAGCCGGAGTTGCATTTTTACCCTCCCCAGTCTCGGCGGTTATGGCCGGGACCGCCCATATCTATCACTCATTATCCGCTATGACGATGACGGCGGTATGTCAACTCGACCACAAAGCTGACCGGCAAAACCATGCCATGCTGGACTGTGACTGGAATGCCAGGTAAACCAGGCTTGGAGGTAAGCGGGCCATGTCTGCAGCACTGAGTTACTCGTCCGGTGAATCGGCAACGCCCCTGCTGGGCGACACGATCGGGGGGAGCTTCGACGCGACGGCGGTGAGGTTCTCCGGCCGTGAAGCGCTCGTCGACCGGACGACCGGACGGCGCTGGACCTATGCGGAACTGGCCGCCGACGTCGATGCCCTGGCGCTCGGGCTGCTGGAAATCGGCATCCAGAAGGGCGACCGGGTCGGTATCTGGGCGCCGAACTGCGCGGAATGGACGCTCACCCAGTACGCGACGGCGAAGATCGGCGCCATCCTGGTCAACATCAACCCGGCCTACCGCACCCGCGAGCTCGAGTTCGTGCTCAATCAGTCGGGCGCCACGTTGCTCATCTCGGCCGAGCGGCTGAAGACGTCCGACTACGCGGGCATGATCGCCGAGGTACGGCCGCGATGTCCGGATCTGGCGCATGTCGTGCTGATCGGCCGCCCGGAATGGCAGTCGTTGCTGGAGAGCGGGCGGCGGCTGGATCGTGCGGTCCTCAACCGCATTCAGCTCGACACCGATGACCCCATCAACATCCAGTACACCTCCGGTACCACCGGTTTCCCGAAGGGCGCGACGCTCTCGCACCATAACATTCTCAACAACGGTTTCTTCGTGGGCGAGCTGTGTGACTACACCGAGGCCGACCGGATCTGCATTCCAGTGCCCTTCTACCATTGCTTCGGCATGGTCATGGGCAATCTCGCGGCCACCAGCCACGGCGCGTGCATGGTCATCCCCGCGCCCAGCTTCGATCCGGCCGCGACCCTGGAAGCCGTACAGGCCGAACGCTGCACCTCGCTGTACGGCGTTCCGACGATGTTCATCGCCGAGCTGTCCGCGCCCGGGTTCGCCGACTACGACCTGTCCAGCCTGCGCACCGGCATCATGGCGGGCTCGCCGTGCCCGGTCGAGGTGATGAAGCAGGTCATGTCGCGCATGTCGATGCGCGAGGTGTCTATCTGCTACGGCATGACCGAGACCTCGCCGGTATCCACCCAGACCCGCACCGACGATTCGCTGGACCGCCGCACCTCGACGGTGGGCCGCGTCGGGCCGCACCTGGAGGTCAAGGTCATCGACCCGGCGACCGGCGTGACCGTGCCCCGGGGTACGCCTGGCGAGCTGTGCACTCGCGGTTATTCGGTGATGCTCGGCTACTGGGCGCAGCCGGACAAGACCGCCGAAGCGGTCGACGCCGCGCACTGGATGCACACCGGTGACCTCGCCGTCATGGATTCCGACGGGTATCTGGCCATCACCGGGCGGATCAAGGACATGGTGATCCGCGGCGGCGAGAACGTCTACCCGCGGGAGATCGAGGAATTTCTCTACACGCATCCTGACATCCTGGACGCCCAGGTGATCGGCGTCCCGGATGCTGTTTACGGCGAGGAACTCATGGCCTGGGTCCGGCTGCGGCCCGGCGCTGCCGAATTGACCGCGGAGGAATTGCGGTCGTTCTGCTCCGGGCAGCTCGCGCATTACAAGATCCCTCGGTACGTGCATGTCGTGGATGAGTTCCCGATGACGGTGACGGGCAAGGTCAGGAAGGTGGAGATGCGGGAGCGCGCGGCGGAAATCCTCGGTCGCAATAACAGCTAACCGCCCAATACATTAACTCTGGATCAAGGTTCTTCCGGTGCGGGCCGGGTCCGTTGTAGGCTCCCTCCGTCGACCATGATCGGAGGACGGCACGTGAAGGTCCTGATCGCGGGGGGTGTCGGCTACGTCAGTCGCATTTTCAGCGCACATCCCGACATCTATGCCGTAGGCCATGTGCGAAGCGATCGGGGCGGACCCCAAGATGCGCACCGGCCTGCCGCCGCGGCGGCCGGCCCATGCCCTGGGCGCGATGATCCGCGCCCAGCGCTCGCGATCAACCTGGGGGACCGGCCCGGGTACCACGGTGCGGGAACCTCGGTTGGGCACCGGCGCCGGCGCACACGAAGATCAACTCGTGATCTGCCTTATCGGGCAAAAAGCGTACCGTGGTCATCCATGTCAGGATCGCGAACTTCGCGACATAGCAAGCAATAAGTGATTGTATTGGACTAATCTCCAGAACACGTATGATCAAATAGATTTGGTACAACTCCGCGATCCCGCGGGGTTGTGGGGGTGCGGAGATGGGCGAGCAGCAGCACGGCTTGACGCCGGGGACGAGCGGGGACCCACCCTGGTCGACCGTCGCCGCCACCACGTTGCGCCTGTGGCTGCAAAGGCACTCCCAGCGCGGTCGGCGGCCAGCTTCCCGGCGCCGGCGTGGCGTCCTGGTGCTGAGCGCGGTCGCCGCTATGGCCGTCGGGGCCCTGGTCACGCTGGCCTTCACCCACCAGGGAGAACAGGCACAGAAGGCATCGGCGGTGCAGCCCGCCGATCCGGCCCCGAGCACGCCGAGCACGTCCAGTGCGCTGCAGATCGCCGCGGCGAACCGCGGCCAGGCGGCAGCCTGGATCGCGCAGCAAATGCTCCCGAGCGTGCTGATCGGCTGTGACCCGCTGATGTGCCAGGCACTGGAGGCGGCCAACGTCTCGGCCAGCAGGCTCTCGGTGGTGCAGCCATCGGCCCCCGACCCGCTGGGCGTCGAGGTGATCGTCGCCACGCCGGCGCTGCAGAGCCAGTTCGGCCCGCGCCTGGCCACGGTGTACGCGCCGCAGGTCCTGGCCAGTTTTGGCACTGGCGCCCAGCAGATCGACATCCGCTATCTCGCGCCGGGCGGGACCGCTGCCTTCGACGCCTCGCTCGCTGCGGATCGCAGCGCTCGCATCGAAGCGGGCCACCAACTGCTGAGCAATAAGAACGTCCGGGCCTCCGCGCAGGCCCGCGGCGCGCTATTGGCCGGCAACGTCGATCCTCGCCTGCTTATAACGCTTGGGCTACTTGCCCACGAAATGCCCGTACGGCTGGTACTTTTTACAGACCCGTCGCCAGGTGCGGGTTTCGCGGTTCCGCTACGTGGCGCCGAGATCGGCGCCACAGGGTCCGCTGGCCTGTCGGCGATGCTCGCGTTCCTGAATCAGCAAACCACATACCAACCCTCGCAATACGGCAAAATCAGGATCGCTAGCGGTCAGGCAGTCACCATGCGGTACGACGCCCCAGGTCCCCTGGGAATGAACGGCCCTTAGCATCTCATCGGCTGGGGTAAAGGGAGGGGTCATGAATATTTGGAAGGCATCTAGAAAACTGCTCATGTTGCTGGCCATGTCGGCCCTGATGCTAGGCATTCCCGCGACGGCGTTCGCGTCCTCTGCTACCACGGGTACGGGCTGGATCAGACTGGCCCACCTATCCCCGAACACGCCTGCGGTCGACGTGTACCTGTACTCGTTCGACAACTCCACCGCGATGATCGTGCTCCATCACGTCGCCTACGGGACCGTCTCGCCGTACGAGTCGGTGCAGGCCGGGGACTACAGCGTGGCCATGCGCGCCGCGGGCGCGTCCGCCACGAGCCAGCCCGTCCTGTCCACCAGCGTTACGGTCGCCGCCGGTCATGCCTACACGGTGGCCGGGATGGGGCCCGAATCGGGCCTGCGGCTCGCGGTCCTGGACGACGACCTGACCACGCCGTCAGGACAGGCCCTGGTCCGCGTGATCCAGGCCTCGCTGAAACAGCAAGTGGTCAACGTGAAACTCGGCTCCACGTCGCTCGCCAGCAGCCTGAAGTTCGCCAGCGTGAGCGCCTACCAGGCGGTTACCCCTGGTACCGAGAGCGTGAGCGTAAGCGCGGGGGGCACGGACGCCAACTCGAGCGTCACCCTCGCCGCTGGCACCGTCCACACTCTCGTCGTGCTCGACGGCGCCAACGGCCTGGAGATCGTCAACCTGGAGGATGCGTCGGGCAGCGGCCAGCCGCCGCTGGGTGGTGTCGGTACCGGCTTCGGCGGCACCGCGCCGCACGGACCGGGCTCGGCGGTGCCGTGGCTGGTGGCCATCGGAGCCGGCGGCCTGCTCGCCCTCACCGGCGGACTGAGGCTGCGCCGTAACCGTCAGCTGCACGCCGGGGTCTAGCTCATGCCGACCCGTAGGCCGGCCGCGGCGCTCGCGCTCGCGGCCGGTCTGCTCGTGATCGCCGGCGGGGCGACCGGCCTGCTGCTGACGCGGCACTCGACTCCGGCCATGCGCCCGCTGGCGGCCGGGGTGGGGGCCCTGCCCGCGCCGACCGCCCCGATCGTGGCGCCGCCGCAGTCGACGTCGCCCAAGCCGGTCGCCGCCCCGGTCTCGCTGACCATCCCGCTGATCGGCGTGCAAACCAAGCTGCTCACCCTGGGCCTGACCTCGACCGGCACGCTGCAGGTACCGCTCTTGTCCCAGGCCGGGGTCGCGGGCTGGTACAAGGGCAGCCCCCGGCCGGGATCCATCGGCTCAGCTATCATCGTGGGCCACGTCGACACGACCAGCGGTCCCGCGGTGTTCGACCGGCTCGACCAGCTGACCCGCGGGAACAAGATCTACGTCAAACGGGCGGACGGGACCCTGGTCGAGTTCCGCGTGACCTCGGTCCAGACCTACCTTAAGGATCATTTCCCGACCGAAGACGTCTACGGCCCGGTCCCCGATCCGGAATTGCGCCTCATCACCTGTGGCGGAGCCTGGGACTACGCCACGCACCACTACCTGAGCAACACCGTCGTCTACGCCACCGAGGTAAGCTGACCCGCCCGTCAATATCCTTAAGCGCATGGAGCTGGCGGTCGACGACAACCCAGAGCAGGCGCAGTTCGAGATCCGGGTGGATGGCGAGCTCGCCGGGTTCGTTCAGTATCACCTGCACGACGGCGTGATCGCCTTCCTGCACGCCGAAACCGACCCTCGGTTCCGCGGCCACGGCGTCGCCGGGCGCCTCATCCAGTCCAGCCTGGACTCGGCCCGGGAACGCCACCTGTCCGTCCTGCCCTACTGCCCGTTCGTGCGGGGCTGGATCACCGAACACATCGAGTACGCCGCCCTCGTCCCCGACAACATGCGACAGGTTTTCGGCCTCTTACCTGCGAGTAGGCCGCGGCGCCGATGAGTTGTGCCGCCGAGCGCCGTTTCACAGGTGAGCATCGGCGACCGGCCGGTGCCATACCTGGGAGACTGGCACATGGACTACAAGGCGGCGATCGCGGGTGATGAGCGCGCGTTCGCGGCGCTGGCCGAACGCCACCGGCGCGAGCTCCACGTGCACTGCTACCGGATGCTCGCCTCGTTTGACGAGGCCGAGGACGCCGTGCAGGAGACGTTCCTGAACGCCTGGCGCGGCAGGTCCGGCTTCGAGGGCGGCTCGCAGTTCCGGGCCTGGCTGTACCGCATCGCGACGAACGTCTGCCTGGACATGCTCCGCCGTAACTCGCGGCGCGCCACCGGGATGCGCTCGCATCCCGAGGTGCCGTGGATCCAGCCGTACCCGGACGTACTGCTCGACCAGGCCGCGCCGGCCGACGAGCAGCCCGAGGCGGTCGCCATCGAGCGGGAGACGATCTCGCTGGCCTTCCTGGCCGCGCTGCAGGTCCTGCCGCCCAGGCAGCGCGCCGCGCTGATCGCCCGCGACGTGCTGGGCTGGCCGGCCAGCGAGACCGCCTCAGCGCTGGGCACGAGCGTCGCCGCGGCCAACAGTGCCCTGCAGCGCGCCCGGGCGACCATGCAGTCGCACCTGCCGCCGCGCCGCGCCGACTGGTCGACCCGGGAGCCGAGCGCGCCGGAGCGCGCGCTGCTCGAGCAGTTCATCGCCGCGCACGAGCGCCTCGACGCCGAGGCGGCCATCGCCCTCGCCGCCCAGGACCTCCGGATCACCATGCCGCCCAACCCGTGGATCTACGACGGGCGAGAGGAGATCAGGCCGCTCATGGCCACCGCGGCCGCGATGGGTGACTGGCGCCTGTTCCCCGTGGCGGCCAACCGGATGCCGACTGCCGCGAGCTACCTGCGCGGGCCGGGCGACAGCCAGTTCCGCGCGTTCAAGCTCGATGTCATGCGCATCGAGGAGGGCCTGATCGCCGAGGTCACGACGTTCAGCGCCGAACTCTTCCCGGCCTTCGGGCTGCCGCCCACGCTGTGAGCCCCAGCGCTGTGAGCCCGGCCGCGAGCGATACTCTGGCCGGCGTGCTCGCCCATGTCACGGTGACCCGGTACGTGACTCCACTGCGCGAGGGCGGGTCACTGCCCGCCCTCGTCGAGGCGGACAACCTCGGCACCTACGTGATGAAGTTCCGCGGCGCCGGCCAGGGCCCGCTCGCGCTGGTCGCCGAGATCATCGCGGGCGAACTGGCCCGACGCCTCGGCCTGCGCGTGCCGGACCTGGTCTTGGCCGACCTGGACCCGCGGATCCCGGGCAGCGAGCCGGACCCGGAGATCCAGGATCTGCTCCGGGCCAGCGAAGGCCTGAACCTCGCGGTGGACTTCCTGCCCGGCTCGGTGGGCTTCGACCCGCTCGGCTGGACGGCCGATCCCGACTTCGCCAGCCAGGTGCTGTGGTTCGACGCCCTGGTCCAGAACGTCGACCGCACCTGGCGCAACCCGAACCTGCTCGTCTGGCACCGCAACATCTGGCTCATCGACCACGGGGCGGCGCTGTACTTCCACCACAACTGGCCGACGGCCGACCCCCGGCGCCCGTTCGACGCTCGTGAGCACGTCCTCCGCGACCAGGCCACGAGGCTCGCCGAGGCCCACGCCGAGCTCGCCCCGCGGATCACCGAGGCCCTCCTCAAAGAGGTGACCGCCCTGGTCCCGGGGGAGTGGTTCGGCGACCGCGGCGCGAGTGCCTACACCGAACACCTCCTGGCGCGCGCCCCGATCGTCCCGGAGGTGATCCGCGAATGACCGAGGTCTTCGAGTACTCGCTGGTCCGGGTGGTGCCCAGGGTCGAGCGGGGCGAGGTGATCAACGTCGGGGTGATCGTCTACGCCCAGGCTTACCGGTACCTGTGCGCCCGGATCGAACTGGACGAAGGCCGCCTGCTGGCCGTCGACCCCGCGGTCGACCTGGACGCGGTACGGACGGCCCTGTCGGCCTTCGAGAAGGCCTGCACCGAGGGGCCGCTGGCGGACCGGCCGCTGGGCGAGCGCTTCCGCTGGCTCACCGCCCCCCGGTCGACCATCGTCCAGCCCGGCCCGGTACACAGCGGCCTCACCACCGATCCCGCCGCCGAGCTAGCCCACCTGTTCGACACCCTGGTCCGCACCCGCTGACCGCCCGAGCAAAGTAAAAGCCGTAACTGTCCGTGGAATTCCGCGATGGCCGCCTCGTACTGGTCCAGGGCCCGCTCGACCGGGCCGCGCGGAGCCGAGGGCAGCCAGTGCACGGCCCGCTGGAACCCCGCGGCCTCGTAGGTTTCCAGCACCTTGGCCTCGGCGGGAACACCCATGACCGTAAGCCCGATCGGCCGGTCCGCTCGCGCGCGCAGTTCCGCGGCCCGGTCCAGGACGTCCCCGCGATCATGGTTGGGGAACCAGGCGTCGCCGAACGCCAGTACCCGATCCAGCACCCCCGGCCCGTTCCCGCCGACCAGGACCGGCGGATGGGGCCGCTGCGCCGGCTTGGGCCAGGACCAGATCCGGTCGAACGCGACGTACTCGCCCGCGTAACTCGCCTCGTCGGCGGTCCAGATCGCCTTCATGGCCTCGATCCGCTCCCGCAGGATCGCCATCCGCCGTCGCGGGTCGGTGCCGTGATTGGCCATCTCCTCCCGGTTCCAGCCCGCGCCGACGCCGAACTCGAACCTCCCGCCGGACAGGAAGTCGACGCTGGCTACCTCCTTGGCGGTGCTGATCGGGTCCCGTTCGATCACCAGGCAGATGCCCGAGCCGATCCGCAGCCGCGAGGTGGCGGTCACCGCCGCGGTCACCGCCACGAACAAGTCGAAGGTATGGGCGTACTTACGCGGCAACTCGCTGCCGCCGGGCCAGGCCGACTCCCGGCTGGCCGGGATGTGCGTGTGCTCGGGGAAGAACAGCGACTCGTGCCCGCGCTCCTCGGCCAGCCGCGCCATAGCCGCGGGCGCGATGGCATCGTGAGTAGGAAAGATCGCTACGCCGGTTTCCATGTGATCAAGCCTAGTTAGAGGTCTGCGACAGCCCGGACCGGATCTGCGTCCGGCGAGCCGCTGGGTTCCCAGTCCTCGTCAGAGCGCGCGTACGGGTACCAGCGCAGGTCCCGGCCCAGGCGCAGCTGTAGGTGCCCCGCGGTGACCTTGTTGCCCCGGACGGTTTCCCGCGCTCCGGTCTTGGCCCGTAGCGCGGACCGCGCCTCGGCCAGCAGTCCGACGGCGTCCGGGTCTTCGGCGGCCGGATCCCACTCGGCGCGCAGCGATTCCAGGCCGGTCAGGCCGCCTTGCCGCCAGGCCAGCGCCTGACGGGCGAGGTCACGTGCGCCCATCCCGGAGCGCGCCGCCAGCGTCGCGAACACCGGCGTGCCCAGGGCCCGGGCGGCCCTGCGTACCAGGTCGGCGTCTGGGGCGAGGTTCAGCCCGGCGTCGGGAGACAGGCCCATCGCCATCTCCCAGGCCCGGCTGGCCGCGTCCGCGGCCAGCTCCACTAGGTCCTCGCGCAGGCCCGAGCGCCAGGGCGGCGGATCCACCGGAAGCGCCGCGGGAGCCCCGGGCCTGCGGGGTGGGAGCGGCACGGCCGGGATCGGTGCCGAGGGTTGCGGCGCGCCGAACGCGGTCCTGGCGTCTACGCCCTCGTCGGTGGGCCGCTGCCTCGAGGCCGAGAGCGTCCCGGCGTCGCCCTGGGTGTCGGGTACGGCTCCGCGCCGGCGGGCCCGGATGCCGGCCAGCACCTGGTCACGGGTGCGTCCGCGCAGCAGCAGGAGGACGAACGGGTCGGCGTCGAGCGCATCGGTCAACAGGTAGCAGGCCGCCGCCGAGTGCTTGCACGGGTCTGCGTCGTCCGGGCAGCTGCAGCGCGGTCCTAGCTCGCCGCCGCCGGGAAGCAGGTCAAGTCCTGCGGCGGCCGCGTCGTCCGCGATCTCAGGTGGCAGCTCGCCGTCAAGCAGCGCCGCCGCGTGTCCGAGCTGGGCAGAGATGGCTTCCAGCACCCGGTCCCATTCGTCGTCGGTGAACCGCCGTACCCGGATCCTGACCTCGTACGGCTGGGTCTTCCGGCCCTGCACCCGGGCCCGTGCCTCGCCCGGCGCCAAGGTCAGCTCGCCGACCGCGCCGGAGCGGGCGTAGTCCCGGCCGCGGGGCAGCCGGTCGGGGTCCAGCCGCGCTCGCTGCTCCAGCGCCTCGAGCCAGGCCCGGCCCCACCAGGTATGGCCGAATTCCTCCAGGCCCGTCCCGGTCGCGTCGTTCATGTGGCCTCCCGCAGGCTGACGAGCTCGGTCAGCTCAGCATCGGACAGCTCGGCGATCCAGCCTTCGCCGGAGCCGATCACGGCGTCGGCCAGCTCCCGTTTGGTCGCCAGCAAGGCCGCGATGCGGTCTTCCAGCGTCCCCTCGGCGATGAGCCGGTGCACCTGCACGGGGCGGTCCTGGCCGATCCGGTAGGCCCGGTCGGTGGCTTGATCCTCCACCGCCGGATTCCACCAGCGGTCATAGTGGAGCACGTGGGTGGCGCGGGTGAGCGTCAGGCCGGTGCCGCCCGCCTTGAGCGACAGCAGGAACACCGGGACCTCCCCGGCCTGGAACCGGGCCACCATCTCCTCCCGGCGCGGCACCGGAACCCCGCCGTGCAGGAACAGCGAGCCGATCCCGCGCGCGTCGAGATGCTGCTGCAGCAGCGTCCCCATCTGGGTGTACTGGGTGAAGACGAGCATCGATTCGTCGCCGGCCAAGATCACGTCGGTCAGCTCGTCGAACGCGGCCAGCTTCCCGGACCGGCCGGGCAGCGGACCCGGCTGCTTGAGGTACTGGGCCGGATGGTTGCAGATCTGCTTCAGGGCGGTGAGCAGCTTGAACACCAGTCCGGCCCGCTCGATGCCCTGCCTGGTCTCGATCGCCTCCATCGTCTCGCGGACCATCGCCTCGTACAGGGTGACCTGCTCGGCGGTTAGCGGTACGAACAGATCCGTCTCGGTCTTGGGCGGCAGTTCGGGTGCGATGCCGGGGTCGGTCTTCTTGCGCCGCAGCAGGAACGGCCGGATCGAGGCGGCGAACCTAGTGGTCGCGTCGGGGTCGCGGTATCGCTCGACCGGTACCGCCACCCGGCGGGTGAACGCCTCCAAGTGGCCGAGCAGGCCGGGCGTCGTCCAGTCGACGATCGCCCATAGGTCCGACAGCCGGTTCTCCACCGGCGTTCCGGTCAGCGCGATCCTGGCCGACGCGGGCACCGCCCGCAGCTCGCGCGCGGTGCGCGACAGCGGGTTCTTCGCGTGCTGTGCCTCGTCGGCGACGACCAGGCCCCACCCGACATCGGCGAGCCGGGCCGAGTCGCGCAGCACCACGCCGTAGGTGACCAGGACGATCTCGTCGACGGCCAGATCCTGCAGGTGCCGGCCGCCGCCGTGGTACCGGCGGACCGGGATATCGGGGGCGAACCGGCGTACCTCGCGCTCCCAGGTGCCGAGCAGCGACGCCGGGCATACCACGAGCGTGGGGCCCGCTTTGGCCTCACGCCGGTGCAGGTGCAGCGCGATCACCTGGATGGTCTTGCCCAGGCCCATGTCGTCGGCGAGGCAGCCGCCGAGCCCGGCGGCGCACATCGCCGCCAGCCAGGCCAGGCCCCGCAGCTGATAGGGCCGCAGCGTCGCCGTGAGCCCGGGCGGCGGTTCGAGGGGCACCGGGGCGGACGCGATGCCCGCGACCCGGGCGGCCAGGTCGGCGAGCGGCCCCTCCGCGACCACCTCGACCGTCTCGCCGTCGATCTCCGCGGATCCTGCGAGCACGGCGCCGAGGGCCTCGGACGTGCGCATCCGCGTCCGCGGCGGCCGGCGCAGCCGGTCAAGCAGGGCCGGATCGAGGATGACCCAGCGGCCCCGCAGCCTGATGAGCGGCCGTTTCGCCTCGGCCAGGGCGGCGACCTCGTCGGCGTCGAGCAGCGCGCCGTCGAGCGTAAGCTGCCATCGGAAGTCCAACAGCGCCGCCAGGCCAAACCCGGCGTCGGTCAGCTTCTCCGGCGCCGGAGTGGGGACGGCCCGCAGCTTGAGGCCTTCATTGATCATGCTCGACGGCCACAGCACCTCGATGCCGGCGCCCGCCAGCTCTTCGGCGGCCGGGCCGAGCAGGCTGGCCAGCGCGTCGTCGTCCAGGTCGATGACCGACGGGCTGGCCTGCCGCAGCACTGCGGCCAGCGGCGGCCATATCGGCGCGCCGCGCCGCAGCGCCAGCAGCAGGTCCGTCTCCGCCTGCGAGCCAAACCTGGCGAGCACCGTCTCTGGCTGACCCCACAACGCGCCGGCGTCGACGATCAGGCTCGGGTCGACGTTGCTGCGCAGCTGCAGCACCAGCCGGAATGCCGGGGCCGCCTCGGGTGGCTCTTCGACCCGTCCGGACAGCGCCGCCGTAGCCGCCTCCAACGTCACCGGGTCGTCCTCGCCCTCCTCGTCCTCCTCCTCGGCGTCATCGTCCTCCTCCTCCTCCTCCTCCTCCTCGGCGGTCATAGGCAGGGCTGGGACGGCTTGGATCCGCAGACCGAGACGCGCCCCTGCCGACAGGCCGTCGGAGGTGTCGGCGAGCCACTCCGCCAGATCGCCGACCTGGGTCGGCTCGGCGGCGGCGAACGCCTGCGAGGAGGTGGTCCGGGGCGCGGCGGGCGAGCGCGCGATCATGTCGGCGATCGCGTCCCACAGGTCGCGGATCAGCGCGTCGGGAGACCGTAGTCGCATCGGGCGCGAGCCGGGAATCGCCAGGGCGTGCGCCGCCGCCGGGAAGGCCGCAGCGAGCTCACGCAGCCAGCTGAGGTCGGCCGGGTCGAGCGGACCGGCCCGCCACACGTCCGTGTCGTCGGGTCCGACCGTCGGCAGAAGCCTGCCGCGGGCCACCAGGCTCACGCCCGCGGCGGCAGCCGCGGCCCAGACCCGGACGCTGCGTCGCACCGGTTGCCCGCCGTGCCCTCCGGGATCGATGGCCAGCAGGGCGGGAAGGGCTTCGCCGAGCGGAATGAGATCCGCTGAGACCAGGCGTTTGCGCAGGTCGTGGCTGCCGCGAGGGAAGACCAGCTCCAGCCTCGCGGATCCCGAGCCGCTGCCCCAGCGCGCGAACACGCCTTGCCGGGGAGTCGCGCTCGGTACGAAGACCAGATCGCCGTCCAACACGAGACCGCACGATACCGGTTCTCCTGCCCGGCTGCGGGAGCTTTCCTGCCTGTCTGCGACCTCCCGGCGGATAACCGACCACGTTCGACATGTGCCGGTAACACATCTGTAACGCCGAAAACAGATCATGGCAAGCGTCGCGTACCTTCGCGGCGATAACGGCTGGTCCGGTTGCGGACAACGGAGAGGCGCAGTATGGACTGGGTGATATCAGGCGCGCTGTTCATTCTCATCGTGGCGACGCTGGTTATGCTAAGGAAGCGGGAGGGCCGTAGCCAGTAGCCCAAGGAGTCAGGTCATGACCGGTGCCAGCCCAGCCGGGTTCGATCTGTCGGACACGGCGTTCTGGGGCTGGCCGCTCGCCGACCGGGCCGCCGCGTTCGCGTTGCTCCGGGCCCAGCAGCCCCAGTTCTACGCCGAGCCAGAGGTCCCGTTCAGCGAGAAAGGCCCCGGGTACTACGCCCTGGTGCGGTACGCGGACGTGGCCGAGGCCAGCCGGCTTCCCGACGTGTTCTGCTCCGGCAGGGGCGCGACCAACATCGTGGACCTGCCAGCCGAGTTCAACGAGTACTTCGGTTCCATGATCAACATGGATGATCCCCGGCACGCCCGGCTGCGCCGGATCGTCTCCCGCGCGTTCAGCCCGCGGATGATCGCGAAATTCGAGGTCGACGTGCGCCGCGCGGCTACGACCGTCGTCGACGACCTGCTGAGGACCGGGCCGTGCGACTTCGTCCCGCACGTCTCAGCCCGGCTGCCGCTGAAGATCATCTGCGACATGATGGGCATCCCGGATGACCACTACGAGATGGTCCTGGCCAACACCAATATCATCTTGTCCGGGGCCGATCCGGAGTTCCTCAGCGAGGATCTCGACGTGGCGGTAACCCGGATCCTCGGTGCCGGCCAGGCCCTGGCCGACCTCGTCACCGGCCTGGCCGCCTCCCGCGCTCAGGCCCCCGGCGAGGACCTGGTATCCGCGCTGGTGACCGCGAACATCGACGGGGAGCTACTGACCAGCGCCGAGCTCGCCTCGTTCTTCATCCTCCTGGTGGCAGCGGGCAACGAGACCACTCGCACCGCGCTCTCGCACGCGCTGATGCTGCTCACCGAGTTCCCCGAGCAGCGCGCCCTGCTCCTCGGCGACCTGGAGGCCCGGCTCGAGGGAGCCGTCGAGGAGATCGTGCGGCACGCCTCGCCGGTCATCTTCATGCGGCGCACCCTCACCCGGGACCACACCATGAACGGCCAGGACTACCGCGCGGGCGACAAGGTGGTGCTGTTCTACTACGCGGCGAACCGCGACGAGGCGGTGTTCGCCGACCCCGAACGGTTCGACATCACCCGCTCCCCGAACCCTCACCTCGGCTTCGGCGGGGCGGGCCCGCACTTCTGCCTGGGTGCCCACCTGGCCCGCCGCGAGCTCACCGTTATGCTCCGCGAACTGCTCACCCGTGTCCCCGCCGTCACCGCCGGCGAGCCCGACCGTCTCCTGTCCAGCTTCGTCAATGGCATCAAGCGCCTGCCCTGCCAGTTCTGACTACGTCCCTGCCCGGCACGCGATGCCCGAGACCTCGGACGGCCCACCAGGCAGGCGTACGGTTACTGACACAGCCGCCGACCTGGGAGCCGCCGATGAATGTCTCGCTGGACGAACACCGGCTTGGCGGACTGCGCTGGATCGTGCTGCGCGGCCCGGACCGTGCGGCGTTCCGGGCGCTCGGTGAACACATGCGCCACGAGATGGCCGCGCTCACCGAGAACTGGGGACTGGTGGCCAGGCTTCGCCAGCACGTCACGGGCCCGCCGGGCCGCGACCGCCTCGATGAGGTAAGCCGGGCCAGCGCGCTGCATCACCCCGAGGCCTGGGCCGAGCTAGCCGCGTTCGCCGAAGGGTCCGCGATGCCGTTCGATGATCTGGCCCTGGTGAACTTCCGCGGTGACCTCGGTCCGGTGACCGGCGGCACCGGGTGCAGCGACCTGGCCTGGCGGCGGGAGCGATCCCTCATCGGCCACAACGAGGACGGCACGCCGGAGAACGTCGGCCAATGCGCCCTGCTCACGCTGGCCCTGGACGGCCTGCCGAGCGTGACCGCCTTCTGGTATCCGGGCTTCCTGCCCGCCAACGCGTTCGCCGTGACCGCCGACGGCCTGGTGTGGACCATCGATCACCTCCCGGTCGCCTCACCGGGCGACGGGGCGGGCCGCCATTTCGTCGGTCGCGGCCTGCAGCGATCGGCCCGGACCCTCGACGCGGCCGTCGACTACCTGAAAATCCATCCCTCGGCCGGCGGGTTCGCCTACACCATCGGCGACCAGAACGGCCGGATCGTCAACGTGGAGGCCGTAGCCGGACACCACGCAGTCGTGAAAGCACGACCAGACTCGGATCCGCTGCTGTGGCACACCAACCACGGCCGGTACCTCCCAGGCGCCGAGCCGGCCTCCGAAGGCACCAGCGTGGCGCGCGGGCAGAAACTGAGCGCGCTTCCTATTCCGGAGCAGGATCCCGACCCGGCCTGGTTCCTGTCCATCCTGGCCGACGCGCCGCTGCCGGACGGCGTCCGTGCCGATCCAGCACCCGGGCACGGATACAACGCCACCACGCTGTGCACGTTCATCGCGGACCTCACCGCCGGCCAGGCCGTCATCGCCGCCCGGGACGACCAGCCGGTCACGATCCCGCTACCCGACCTAGCCGAAGGCAATCCGCACCGTCACCGCCGCCTCGGGCCGGATAGAAGTGACCGGATGTCGTAACCATCTGGTAGCAATGTGAGCATGGCCGACAAAGACCAACCGGTACCGGAGCAGAACGACGAGGGGCTCCGCGACGAGGCTGAACGGCACTTGCGTGCGCTGGCCGGCGACCACGCAAGGCTGCGCGACGACCAGTGGACGGCGATCAGCGCCCTGGTCGCCGGCCGCCGGCGCGCGCTGGTGGTGCAGCGCACCGGGTGGGGGAAGTCGGCGGTGTACTTTGTCGCGACCGCGCTGCTGCGGGCGCGCGGTGCCGGGCCGACGGTGATCGTGTCACCGCTGCTCGCGCTGATGCGCAACCAGGTCGAGGCGGCAGGCCGGGCCGGGATCCACGCGCGCACGATCAACTCCGCCAACTCCCAAGAATGGGACCAGGTCTACGCGGAGGTCGCGGACGGCAAGGCCGATGTATTGCTGGTCAGCCCCGAACGCCTGAACAACCCTGGCTTCCGCGACCAGGTGCTGCCGAAGCTCACCGCCGCGGCGGGCCTGATCGTGATCGACGAGGCACACTGCATCTCCGACTGGGGCCACGACTTCCGCCCTGACTACCGGCGGATCCGCACGCTGCTGCAGGCCCTTCCGCCGGGGATCCCGGTGCTGGCGACCACCGCGACCGCGAACGCCCGGGTCACCCGCGACGTCGCCGAGCAACTCGGCGCCGGCCAGGACCCAGACGAGGTGCTCGTGCTACGCGGCCCGCTGGACCGGGAGTCGCTGCGCCTCGCGGTGGTGAGCCTGCCGACGGCCCACCAGCGGCTCGCCTGGCTGGCGGCCCGTCTCGTCGACGGCGGCTTGGCGGGATCCGGGATCATCTACACGCTGACCGTCGCCGCGGCCTATGAGACGGCGGCGTTCCTCCGCGACCAGGGAATCGCCGTCGCCGCCTACAGCGGCAAGGACGACCAGGCGCAGCGGCTGCAGGCCGAAGACGACCTGCTGTCCAACCGGGTCAAGGCGCTGGTGGCGACCAGCGCGCTAGGCATGGGATTCGACAAGCCCGACCTGGGGTTCGTGGTGCACCTCGGCGCCCCGCAGTCTCCGGTCGCTTACTATCAGCAGATCGGCCGAGCGGGCCGGGCCGTGGCCAAAGCAGAGGTGATCCTGCTGCCCGGCCGCGAGGACCGGGACATCTGGGCGTACTTCGCCTCGCTCGCGTTCCCGCCCGAGTTCCATGTCCGGGCGGCACTCACCGCGCTCGCCGACGCGGGCCGGCCGCTGTCCGTCGCCGCGCTGGAGACCCGGGTCGACCTGTCCCGGGGTCGGCTGGAATCCATGCTCAAGGTGCTCGACGTCGACGGCGCGGTACGCCGCACCGCGGGCGGCTGGGAGGCCACCGGTCGGCCGTGGGTTTACGACGAAGAGCGGTACCAGCGGGTCGCTCAGGAGCGGATGCGCGAACAGCAGTCCATGCTGACCTACCAGACGACCGATGCCTGCCGGATGGAGTACCTGCGCCGCGAGCTCGACGACCCGGAGGCTGCCCGCTGCGGCCGCTGCGACAACTGCACTGGCCGGGAGCCGGACACCGAAGTCCCGCAGGCCGGCGCGGATGCGGCGCGGCAGCGACTGCTTCGCCCAGGCGTCGAGGTCGAGCCCCGCCGGATGTGGCCGCCGGGAATGAAGGACCTGGGGATCTCCGGTGCCTCGGGCAAGATCCCCGCGGACCGTACGGCCGAGCCGGGCCGCGCGCTCGGTCGTCTCACCGACGTCGGCTGGGGGGCCACCCTTCGGGCGCTACTCGCCGCCGAGGCTCCCGACGAGCCGGTCACGGACCAGCTCACCGACGCCGTAGTCAAAGTCCTTGCCGCCTGGGACTGGAGCCAGCGCCCGGCTGGGATAGTCACCATGCCGTCGCGCATCAGGCCGGTCCTGATAACGAGCCTCGGCGAGCGCATCGCGCAGCTCGGCAGGCTGCCCTACCTCGGCTCGCTCGGCTACGCCAGCCCCGACGGCCCCGGCCCGCGCCGTCACAACAGCGCCCAGCGGCTGCACTCCCTGTGGCATGCGCTCACCATCCCAGACGACCTGCGCAGGGCACTCAGCCAGCTCACCGGTCCGCTCCTGCTCATCGACGACCGCATCGAGACCGGCTGGACCATGACCATCGCCGCCAACCAGCTTAGAGAGGCCGGCGCCCCCGCCGTCCTCCCCCTAGCCCTTGCCGTCACCACCGGCTGACACGCCGCCCCCCGTGAGGGCCCTACGCACTCAGTACGCCCCGTCGGGATCCGTCAGGTTTGAATACGGCGACCGCCC
>Ga0302235_10000592_pt1 | contig 28399 bp, 31 predicted proteins | sample II_Palsa_N3_3_FD_193577 | JGI IMG/M metagenome (GOLD analysis project Ga0302235, IMG submission 193577) | Peat permafrost microbial communities from Stordalen Mire near Abisko, Sweden - II_Palsa_N3_3 | ecosystem: Environmental > Terrestrial > Soil > Palsa > Peat permafrost | place: Sweden...
TGCATGTCCTGGTGTTCATCGAACACGGCACCCGCCGGATGCATCTTGGCGGCGTCACCGCGAACCCCACCGGCGAGTGGACCGTGCAGCAGGCCCGCAACCTCGCCCTCAGCCTCGACGAGCGGTTTGAGGACATTAAGTTCCTGATCCGCGACCGCGGATCGAACTTCACCTCATCCTTCGACGCCGTCTTCCAGGCCGCCGGCACCAGGATCCTGCGCACCGCCGTCCAGGCGCCGCGCATGAATGCAACCTGCGAGCGCCTTGTCGGTACCCTGCGCCGAGAGCTCCTCGACCGCATGCTGATCCTCGGCGAGCGCCACCTGCGCTCCGTCCTGGCCGAGTACCAGGCGCATTACAACACGGCCAGGCCGCACCAGGGCATCGCCCAGCGCGTCCCCGACAGCCAACACGACGGTGGCCACCCCACCGTTGCCGACCTCGACCGCGAACGGGTCCACCGCAAACCCGTCCTCAGCGGCCTGATCAACGAATACACGCGCGCCGCCTTACACCCCAAAGACTCGCAGGTCACCAGGCAGATCCTATTTTCGAGCGGGACAGGATCGGCCGGTTCCCCTCGCACGATTTCGCGATGAATTCCGCGTGGCTGGCCGCCGCTTTAATCGCCGCGGCCTTGCTGTCCTGGCTGCGGCTCATCGCCCTGGACGGCGACGTGGCCAGGGCAGAGCCAAAGACGTTGCGTTACCGGGTCCTGCATGCCGCTGGGAAGCTGGTTCGCGGTGGCCGCCGCCGGCGGCTGAAAATCCCCGCCACCTGGCCCTGGGCTGATGCCATCGCCACCACCTGGGCCCGGGTCACCGCCCTGCCACAAGCACCCTGACCAGCGAAAAGCCACCCCTGCGATACGGAAGGAGTACCCCCGGGGCCCGTGGAACCCCCGGCCACCGGCCCGCCAGCCGGGCCACCGTCATACCCCAACCGTAAAATCACGAACCGTTCAGCGGCTCAGCCGCCGTCCCGGGCCAGCCCTCCGCCCGCATGAATGATCTGGGCTAGACTGTGCACTCGCGACGGCCCGGTCGGGGAGATACCGCAAACCTAATGGAAAACAATGATTGATATAGCTCCTAATGGAAAACAATGATTGATATAGATCTAGTGCGACGTGAACCAGCCCTGATTGCTCAGGTTGCAAAAGCAAAGGGCATGGACGTCGACGTTGACGCTCTGCTGTCATTCGACTCGCAATTGCGGAGCGTAACAACAGAGATCGACAACCTCCGGCACCAGCTGAAGCAGGCCTCCAAGGCTGTCCAGCGGGCCGAGGACCGTGGCGCTGCGGTGGCCGAGGCCAGGGCCATGGGTACCCGGATCTCGGAGCTAGAGGAAGAGCAGCGGCGCCTACGCGCCGAGTTCGACGGGCAGATGGCCCTCCTGCCGAACATACTCGCGCCAGAAGTCCCGATCGGCAGCAGCGACGAGGACGACGTTGAGGTACGGCGCTGGGGAAGCCAGCCGGTTTTCGACTTCCCGGCCAAGGATCACATCGAATTGATGGCAGATCTTGACATGGTCGACTTCGAGGCACCGCGTCGCTTCGCTGGAGCTCGTTCTTATGCTCTTACCGGCTGGGGCGCTCTCCTTGAGATCGCCGTCATGCGTTATGCTCTCGACACTGTCGTCGCTCGCGGCTTCACGCCGGTCGTTACCCCGACCGCGGTGCGCGAATCGGCCATGTTTGGCACGGGATTCTTCCCAGTGGGCCGTGAAGACGCTTATCACATCGAGGCCGACGACCTCTTTCTGGCGGGCACGAGCGAAGTGAGCCTTGTATCGCTGTACGGGGATTCGATCCTCGACGCGGAACGGCTCCCGATACGGATGGCTGGATGGTCCACCTGCTACCGGCGTGAGGCTGGCTCCGCCGGGCGGGATACCCGTGGCCTGTACCGGGTCCATCAGTTCCAGAAGGTCGAGCAAGTGGTTATCTGCGAAGCTGACCTGGATGTGTCCGAACGCGAGCACTACATGCTTCTCGAGAACGCCGAACAAATCCTACGCGGGCTGGAACTTCCCTACCGGGTCGCTGTCGCCTGCTCGGGCGAAACCGGCCAAGGGCAGTATCGCAAGCATGAGGTCGAGACTTGGATGCCGAGCCGGGGACGCTATTCGGAGACGCACTCCTGCTCGACGCTCCTAGATTTCCAAGCCCGCAGGTCTCGTATTCGCTACCGGACAGAAGACGGTAGTAGGCAGTTCGTGCATACCCTTAACAACACTGCGGTGGCTTCTCCGCGGATCCTTATTCCTCTCCTGGAGAATCATCAGCAGCCGGATGGGTCTATCCGTGTCCCTGCGGCGCTGCAGCCGTACTTGTTCGGCACAGAGGCGATCGACAAGCCGCTCAACTCTTAACCAGGCCGTTAGCTACCTGCGCTCCAGACCTACTAAGCGTATCATTCGTCAGGCTTAGGTCTTTCCAGGCAGCTAAGGTGTTGGTTAATGCGAATCACTTCTGCAAGCAGGGCTGGATCGTATCCGGCGTCAGTGGCAGCGCGGGTGATTGCGGTGAGATCTTTCGGAAGGCACTTGCCGCTGAATCCCGGCGCGTCGGCGAAGGCGGCCGAATGGTCTCGTTCGACCCTGTGGTCGAGTAGCCAGCCTTCTCGCACCGTCTGCCAGTCGACACCAAATGTCTGGCAAATGCTGCGAAATTCATTGACGAAAGTTACCTTGACTGCGAAGTAGGCGTTCTCCATGTACTTGATGATCTCAGCCTCAACCGCCGTGCACTGAAAATATCGATTTCCTGAGCGACTCGGCTATGTTTAGCAGACCCAGTGCCGGAAAGTGCGCTTTAAAGAATGACTCCGCTACCCCGCGACGCATTCCCACAGAACGGAATGCGGGCGTGCACTCCAGCCCGCTGGCTGCGCGGCTCCTGCAGCAGTCCGACACGGTCCTGGCCTTCGGTGTGAGCCTCAATCACTTCGGCACGAGAGCGGGGCATCTGTTCGCGCCGGATGTCCAGATCGTGCGCTGTGACATTGACGAGGCGGCTCTGGCGAGGCCGCGAGCGGCGCTCGCGTTCGTCGGCGATGCGGCGGCAACGGCCGAGCATCTGACCGCGGTGCTGACCGCGCGCGGGCATCAGCCGACCGGGTGGGCCGGCTGCCACGAAGTGCGGGAAATCCCCGTCTACAGGCGCGAGGACGCCTTTCATGACGAAAGTGGGGACGGGTTCGTCGACACCCGATCGGTCATGGCCCAGCTGGACAGGCAGCTTCCTCGCGATCGCGCCGTAGTCCCGGAAACGGGCCATGCCTGCGGCTACGCGCTCGACTACCTGCCCTGCTACCTGCCCAGGAGCAGCATTAACGCTATCGACTTCCAGGCGATCGGGCTCGGACTTGCGGTAGCTGCCGGGGCGGCTGTAGCACGACCTGACCGCATCACAGTCGCCGTTATCGGCGACGGGGGTGTCCTGATGTCCGCGGGGGAACTGGAAACGCTGGCGCGTTACCGGTTGCCAGTGCTTGTGCTCGTGCTCAACGATTGCGCGTACGGTGCAGAGGCAAGAGAACTAGAGCGGATGGGGAAGCCCGTCGACATGGCGTGTTTCCCTGAAACGAATTTCGCCGCGCTTGGCGCAGCATACGATTTTACCAGTATTTCTGTGCGGAAGCCGACCGACCTCGTGCAGCTAAATGCATGGATCGGGGCGCCGGACGGGCCTGCGATCGCGGACTGCCGCATCGACGTACGTCATACGGCCGACTGGTTCACCGAGATGGTCGGTTCCCCTGACGCCTACTTGCGACACCCGCGCCCCGGTTTCTGAGCTACGGCAAGCGTCGCAGAGTTCCCTGTGCCGTGCGGCACGCAGCACAAGCCCCCGCGCGGTCCGTGCCCGTCCGTGCGCTCTTGCCGGTCCAGACCTCTAGCGCACGGATGTATAGGTGACATGCATCGGCTGCCTGGCCGGTGGCGGTTGAGCGTGGCGGAGCTTTCGGTTCTCGCTGCTGCCCTTGCGCTTAGAGGACCTCCTCAGCTCAGGCGCGTCACCGTTTACTGCGTGAGCAATTCGCGTGCGGGCGCTCAGGGCGCCTTCGGGAGCTTGAGGGGGTCCCGATGATCATCGTGGGCGGGCTGGATATCCACCGGAAGCAGCTGACCTTCGACTATCCCGGCGCCGTGACCGGGGAGGTCAAGCGGGGCCAGGTCGCGCCGGCTGACCGGGCGCACCTGCGGGCGTGGCTGGCCCGGTTCGGGGGCCGTGACGGTGTCGCGTTCGTGCTGGAGGGGTGCACCGGGTGGCGGTATGTCGCCGGGGAGCTGGCCGCGGCCGAATGCGGGGGCACGTCGCCGAGCGGGCCGGCACCGCGGGTGCCCGCGGCCGCAAGTGGCGTGCCAAGGCCGGCAAGACCGGCTCGGCACCTGCGGCAGCTGCTGGCCGAGGGCCGGCTCCCGGAATGCTGGGTTCCGCCCGGCCACATCCTGCAATGCCGGGCGCTGCTGGAGCTGTATCGCGACCTGCGGGCCGAGCATACGCGCGTCCACGCGGTCTTCTTCCGCCAGGGCGCCCCGCAGCTGAGCGCGGGCGCGCTGCGCACCGGGCAGGGTGCCGCCGCGGTGCGCGCGGCTGCTGTGACGGTGGCGGCCTGCGGCGAGGGTGTCAGGATCGAGGTCACTGAGCGCAGCGGGGACGGGGTGCCGGTCCTGAAGCCTGCCGACGGTGGCGGGGAGGCAGAGGGGAGCAGGGGACTGCTGCTCGTGAACGCGCTGGCCGCGCGGGACGACTCTAATAGAGAATCCTCTTGCGTCCTCGGAGTAAGCCTCGAGCCGGTCGACCTCGGGCTAGCTGATCCCCGGGCGTACTGCCGGCTGGCGGCAGCAACTCGCGAGCAGATCAGCAGCGGGAACTTGAGACAAGTGACCGCGCCCTGCAGTTGCGCGGTGCGGTCGCCATCAACGAGCTCATCGATCCTGGGTGCTGCAGACCGCAGGCGCTGCCCGGCGGCGTACCAGGCGCCCTCGACGGCGGCGCCGAGAAGGCTGGAGGCCGCCAGGAACACGCCGCGCCGGTAGGACTCGATCGCCTCGCGGAGGCTGCGCTCGGTCCGCGGGCCAAGCCCGAGACCGGCGAGGTCGGCGATGAAGACGTCCGCTTCCATGCCCCAAAGGCCCGGCTGCCTCAGACGGTGCGACAGCTGGACAACGTCCGAGAGCACGGCGGGCCGGTGCAGTCGCAGGCGCTGCCCGGCCGCATACCCGGGCAGGCGGAAGGACAGCATGATCTCGTCGCTTCCCCCGAGAGGCCCTCACCCTGCGGCGATCAGCATCCCGTCCGCGGCCAGTTCCGCCAACGCCTCGCGCGCGGTGAGGTCGGCGCGGATCGCAGCGGTGACCGGATGGTCAGCGGTAACCACGGCCTTGACCGAGTCCCGGCTGGGCAGGTCCATCTGGAGATGGCCCAGCGGCTCCGTGCCCAGCAGGACTGCGACGCTGGAGATCAGCGCGCCGGAGGGACGCGGCCCTCCGTCACCGAGCTGGCCGAGCAGGTGCCGCTTGGCCCGCACGATATCGATGCGGCCAGGCTGAGCATGCTCAAGCACGGCCTGGGCGAGTTCCGGAAATGACTCTGACACCCTCCATATGCTGCCCGTACGGGCAGCATCACGACGGCTGTATAGGCCGGTCCGCCGGCGCGGGCGCGTCATGGCCTGTCCGCCCCGTGGTGCCGCAGTGTCGGCCCGACGACGGCCGGTCCGGGGCGCAGGCCATATCCGGCAACCCGGCCCGCACGTGGCCGGTCCTGGCCGGGCTTCCCGGTCGTGCTGTCGCAGCCGCAGGTCCCTTCAGCAGGCCGAATACTGGCAGGTCAGCGCACGGATGTACCTCACGTGTACCTACGCGGGGTACGCTGCTAACCGCCGTCCACGGTGCCTTCTTGGCCCGCGCCCGGACAGCGCTCGGAAGCGTTCGCGGGGCGGCCGGAAACCGCGCCACCCTCGGACAGCCGGTGCTGAATCCGTGCTGATACCACGGCCCCATGCGGGCCGCTGACCTGCGGAGACTGCCCATACCGCCAGGATCTTCACGATCTTCGAGGGCACCTCCGAGATCCAGCGCATGATCATCGGCCGCGCCGTCACCGGCCTCCCCGTCCGCTGAACGTTCTGCGCTGACGGGGTACGGTACCTGCTATGCCGGGGCAGCCACCGAACAGTGTCCGGATGCCGATGGCGACTCTCGGACCGGGCGGCCCGGTCGTCTCGCGGATCGGGCTGGGCCTGGCCGCCCTGGGGCGGCCGGCTTACATCACCGGCGGGCGGGGCGGTGATCTGCCGGACCGCAGCGTCGCCGGGCTGCGCGCGCAGTCCCACACCGTGCTCGATGCGGCCTACGCCGCAGGGATCCGTTACGTCGACGCGGCCCGGTCCTATGGCCGGGCCGAGGAGTTCCTGGGCGGCTGGCTCACCTCCCGCCACCCCCCGGACGTGGTCGTCGGCTCCAAGTGGGGCTACCGCTACGTCGGCGACTGGCGGCTCGACGCCGACCGGCACGAGATCAAAGAGCATTCGCTGGCCATGTTCACCGCGCAGCTGGCCGAGAGCCGGGCGCTGCTCGGGGACGGGGTCGCCCTGTACCAGGTGCACTCGCTGACCGCCGATTCCGGGCTGTTCGAGGACCGTGAGCTGCTGAGCGCGCTCGCCCTGCTGCGCGCGGAGGGTGTCCAGGTTGGGCTGAGCACGAGCGGGCCGGGCCAGGCCGACACGATCCGGCGGGCGCTGCCGCTCACCGTGGACGGGCTGCCGCTGTTCGGCGCGGCCCAGGTCACCTGGAATCTGCTGGAGCCGTCGGTCGGCCCCGCGGCCGCGGAGGCGGCCTCGGCCGGCTGGGCCATCCTGATCAAGGAGAGCGTCGCGAACGGCCGGCTCGCGCCCGGCGGAGACGTGGCAGGGCAGCTGGCTGGCCTGGCCGCGGAGTACGGCGTCTCCGAAGACGCCATCGCCCTCGCCGCCGCGCTTGCCAACGAGTGGGCGACGGTGGTGCTGTCGGGCGCGGTCACCCCCGCCCAGCTGCGGGCGAATCTGGCCGCGCTCGATGTCCGCCACCTCCCGCCGCTGGACCTGGCCGAACCGCCCGGTGCCTACTGGGCCGCCCGGTCCGCGCGGGCCTGGGCCTGACCGCGCTCACGCCTTCCCGCCGCCCTGCCATCTGCGAGTGAACCGTGGCTGCCCCTTGACGGCGCACTGAGCTGGGCTTACGTTTCACTAAACGGCGTTCGATTATGCCGAACAGACCTCACCTGATCGCCCGGTCTGGCTCTCGACGGTTCCGCCACAGACGCCGGGCGAATCGCGGAAGGCTCGTCATGAAGAAGCTCATCAACTCCACCGACACCGTCGTCACGGACGCGCTGGCCGGTATGGCCGCCGCGCACCCCTCGCTAGCCGTCGACCTCGACCTCAAGATCATCACCCGCGCGGACAGCCCGCACACCGGCAAGGTGGGGCTGGTATCCGGGGGCGGGTCCGGCCACGAACCGCTGCACGGCGGCTACGTCGGCTACGGGATGCTGGACGCCGCCTGCGCCGGTGAGGTGTTCACCTCACCGGTACCCGATCAGATGCTCGCCGCGACGAAAGCGGTCAACGGCGGCGCCGGTGTGCTGCACATCGTGAAGAACTACACCGGTGACGTGCTCAACTTCCAGATGGCCGCGGAACTGGCCGATGACGACGGCATCGAGGTCGTGTCCGTGGTGACCAACGACGACGTCGCGGTACAGGACTCGCTGTACACGGCGGGCCGCCGGGGCGTGGGGGCGACCGTCTTCGTGGAGAAGATCGCCGGCGCCCGCGCCGAAGAGGGCGCCAGCCTGGCCGAGGTCGCCGACGTGGCCCGGGAGGTCAATGACAGGTCCCGGTCCCTGGGGGTGGCGCTCACCTCGTGCACCGTCCCCGCGGCCGGCAAGCCGACCTTCGAGCTGGGCGAGTCCGAGATCGAGATGGGCATCGGCATCCACGGCGAGCCGGGCCGCGAGCGGGTCCCGATGGCCACCGCCCGCGAGCTGGCCGCCACCGTGCTCGACGCCATCCACGAGGACATGCCGCTGTCCGACGACCTGCTGGTAATGGTCAACGGCATGGGCGGCACCCCGCTGCTCGAGCTGTACATAATCTTCAACGAGGTGCAGAAGATTCTCGAAGGCCGTGGTGCGCGGGTCGCGAGGAACCTGGTGGGCAACTACATCACCAGCCTGGAGATGCAGGGCTTCTCGGTCACCGTCTGCCGGCTCACCGACGAGCTCACCCGGCTGTGGGACGCCCCGGTGGAGACACCGGGCCTGCGGTGGGGACGCTAGCGGCACAGGGCGTGCCCCATTGGGGGCATGCAGTGGAGGAAGCAATGGACGCTGAAGTCTTCCGGGCCTGGATCGTGACCGCCGCTGGCGTCATCGACGAGCAGCGGGATCATCTGACCCAGCTGGATGCCGCCATCGGCGACGCCGACCACGGCATCAACATGGCCCGCGGCTTCGGGGCGGTGCTGGCCGCTCTCGAGCCGGACCCCCCGGCCACGCCGGGAGGCGTCCTGGTGCTGACCGGGTCCACGCTGATCTCCAAGGTCGGAGGCGCCTCCGGCCCGCTGTACGGGACATGGTTCCGGCGGGCCGGAAAGGCGCTGGGTGACGCGTCCGAGGTGGACCTGCCCGCTCTGGCCGGGGCACTGGAAGCGGCCCTGGCCGGTGTGCAGAAACTCGGTGCGGCCCGGGAAGGCGACAAGACCATGGTCGACGCGCTGGCCCCGGCCACGGCCGCGTTCAGCAAAGCCGCCGCGGAGGGCGTGCCGCGGGCCGATGCTCTGTCCGCACTCGTGACGGCCGCGCAAGCGGGCGCCGACGCCACCGTCTCCATGCAGGCGCTCAAGGGACGCGCCAGCTACCTGGGGCCACGCAGCGTCGGCCACGAAGATCCCGGCGCGGCCTCGTCGGTGCTGATCCTGACCGCCCTGCGCGACGTGCTGGCGGCTCCGTGACGTCCACCCGCCGCTATCAGGGGCTTCCGGTGTCGGAAGGCGCCGTTACCGGGGAGGTCTACCCGGCCAGCTTCCAGGGGGAGACCCGGGCCGCCAGCCCGGATGAGGTCCGGCAGGCGTTCGCGTCCGTGTCGGCGGAGCGAACCGCGCTGGCGAAGCGGCTGCACGCCGAGGGACGCGACGAGCAGGCCGACATCGTCACGGTCGGCGCGCTGATCGCTCTCGATCCGGCCCTGGTCGAACCCGCTGCGGCGGCGGTCGCGGGGGGATGCGCTGCTCCCGACGCGGTACGGGAGTCGGCCGCTGCCCAGGCCGCCATCCTGGCCGCGCTGCCCAACCCGGGCCTGGCGGCCCGCGCCGACGACGTCCGCCAGGTCGCCAACGCCGTGGTGGCCCAGCTCGCCCCCGGCCAGGCGGCCGCGCCGCCGGCGGGTGATTTCATCCTCGTCCAGCGTGAGGTGGATCCGGCCGATCTGATCCGGCTCGCCGAGGACGGGCTGGTGGGCGCGGTATCGGTGTCCGGGAGCGCCAACTCCCACGCCTCGATCATCGCCCGCGGTCTCGGCCTGCCTATGCTGGCCAGCGCCGACCCCGCGGTGCTGGAGATCCCGGCCGGCCGCGCTGCCCTGCTGGACGCGACCGCCGGCCAGCTGACCACCGATCCCGCCCCGCAGGATCTGGCCGCCCTGGGAAACCCGCGCCCGGGCCCGGCGCCGCACCGCGCCGCGGGTACGTCGCACCGCACCGCGGACGGCCAGCCGGTTACGTTGCTGTGCAATGCGGCCTCCGCCCGGGAGATCCGGATTGGCCTGTCCGCGGGAGCAGCCGGGGCCGGCCTGATCCGCACCGAGATCCCGTTCGTGGGCGCCGCCCGCTGGCCGTCGGAGGCCGATCACCGGGCCGCGCTGGATCCGCTGCTCAGCTTGCTCGCCGGACGGCCGGCCGTAGTCCGGCTGCTCGACTTCTCCGGGGACAAGATCCCGCCATTCCTGGCCGGCACGCAAGGCGGCCTGGACGCGCTGCTCGGGGAGCCGGAGGCACTCGGCGACCAGCTCCGCGCCGCACTGGCCAGTGGCCGGGACACCGAGCTGAAGATCATGGTGCCCATGGTGGCCCGCCTCGACCAGCTGGCCCAGGTGCGGGCGGCGCTCGCGGATGCCGTGCCGGCTGGCGCCGCCGTTCCGCCGCTGGGCATGATGGTGGAGGTAGCCGCCACCGCTGAGGCCGCCGCGGTGTTCGCGCCCGCGGCCGGATTCTTCTCCATCGGCACCAACGACCTGACCAGCGAGGTGCTGGGCCTCAGCCGCGCCGATCCGCGGATGGGCCCGGCGCTGGCCGCCGACCCGCGGGTGCTGGCCCTGATCTCGCGGGTGGTCGCGGCCGCCGCCACCTCCGGGATCGAGGTGTCCGTCTGCGGTGACGCCGCCGCGGATCCCGGCGTGCTGCCGCTGCTGATCGGCCTGGGTGTGCGCACGTTCAGCGTCGGCGCGGCCCGGCTGCCGCGGGTAGCCGAATGGGTCGCGGCGGCCGACACGGCCAGCTGCGCCGATCTGGCCGCCGAGGCCATGAGCGCGTCGGCTGGCCCTCCCGCCGCGCATCAGTTGCGGGCGGACGCAGGCCCGTCATGACCGCAGCTCAGCGCCGGCCGGCCCCGGCTCAGGGGCCGCCGTCGTCAGCTCGGCACCGGACGGCCTCAGCTCAGCGCGGACAGCACGGCGCCGCCGCGGCCGGCGCCCAGGTCCCGCGAAATGGCCCGGGCGGCCTCCTGGACCGTGCGGGCCAGCTCCTGCCGGGTGGCCGGGACCAGCAACCGGTCTGCCGCCCCGACGACGCCGATCGCGCCCGCCACCATCCCGTCCCGGCCCAGGATCGGCGCCGCGATCCCGGCGTCACCCACGGTGGCTTCCTGATCCTCGACCGCGTAGCCCTGCTTACGCACCTGGGCCAGGACCTGGCCGAGCGCGACCCGGGTCGTTTTGGTCTGGCCGGTCAGCGGGGTGAGGTGACCGGCCAGGGCGCGGGTGCGCTCCGATTCGGGCAGCTGCGCGACGATCGCGTGCCCCAGGGCGCAGGCGTGCCACGGGATCGCCGCGCCCACCTCGAGGATCTGCACGGTGTTGTCCGGGCGGAAGACGTGGTGCAGCACGATGACCCTGGAGCCGGACAAGATGGCGACCCAGACCGCCTCGCCGGCCCGCTGAGCCAGGGACTCCGCCCACAGCAGGGAACGGGCCCGCACCTCCGAGCCGTCCAGGAACGCGTTGCCGAGCGAGACGACCCCCGGGCCCAGGCTGTACTTCCCGGTGTCCGGGTCCTGCGCGACCAGGTCGTGTTTCTCCAGCGTGCGCAGCAGCCCGTGCACGGTGGGCTTGGCCAGCCCGAGCCGGTCGGAGATCTCGGTGACGCCCAGCCGGGGAGTACCGGAGCCGAGTACCGCAAGGATGCGGGCGGCCCGCTCCACCGACTGGATCATGACAACCTTTCAGCAACGTCGAACACGATTCAGGATACGCCATGAACCCTGACGGCACAGTAGGTATCGTCCTCGTCTCGCACAGTGCTGCCCTGGCTGAGGGGGCGGCTCAGCTGGCCGCCCAGATCAGCGGGGGGACGGTCGCCGTCGTCCCGGCCGGCGGCACGGACGACGGCGACCTCGGGACCAGCGCGGAAAAGGTGCGGCAGGCGGTCGGCCAAGCCGATCGCGGCGCCGGCGTCGTCGTCCTGCCCGACCTGGGCAGCGCCGTGCTCACCGTCCGCGCCCTGCTCGCCGACGACGATGATCTGGCCGCGTCGGTCGAGCTCGCCGACGCGCCGTTCGTCGAAGGGGCCGTCGCGGCGACGGTGGCCGCCGTGGGCGGCGGAGGAGTGAAGGCCGTGCTCAGCGCGGCGGAGGAGGCGTGGCATGCCCGCAAGTTCTGAGCAGGCCGTCAAGCTCGACGGCGACCTGCACGCCCGGCCGGCCGGCGCGCTCGCCGTGGCGGCCGCGCGCTTTTCCGCTTCGGTGTCGCTGAGCGCGGGCGGGCGTCGCGCCGACGCCAAGAGCGTGCTGGCCGTCATGGGCCTGGGCGCCACCAGCGGCCAGCTGGTCACCGTGTCGGCGGAGGGCCCGGACGCCGGGGAGGCGGTAGCCGCCGTGGCCGCCATCCTGGGCCGGGCCACGGAGGTAGGCACGTAATGGCCGTGCCCGGCCTAGGAGGTAAAGGTGCCCGGGCCGGGGACGCCGCACATACCGCGCCCGCGGTCTTCGGTTCCAGCCGTCATCGCTCGCATACGTACTCATACTCAAGCCGGACAGCCTTGCGGAACGCCTGCTCGTTGGGGAACCCGCAAGACTGCGCGTAGGCAGCCAGGTCCTCCGGCACCGCCGCGCCGTGCTTTTCCGCGAAATACCATCGGAGAGCGGCCTGCCCGGAAGCAGCGACATCGGCGGGTGCCGTCTTCTGGCCAGTGCCCAGCTTCTGAAGGTCCAGTTTTCCCTTGGCCCCAGCCATCACCGACGCGTAGGTCCCGCGGATCCGCAGATCGTTCAGCAGGTTGCCGATCCCGTCCCATCCGGCCTGTTCGCAGGCCCAGCGCAGCATCTCGTCCGCGACGACGAGCCGCTCGAAACCATCCGCCGAAAGATCGTTGGCGTTGAGGAAACGGGCGAGATCAGCGCCGCGCTCAAGGCCGTTGCTGATGCGGAACTCGGCGATGGCGTCTTGCCGTCTCTGCGCGCCGATCATCATTCCTGCGCGTTCGGCGAAGTCAGCGGCAAAGAACCGCAGCAGCCCCCGGTCACGCGCGGCCTCGACGGCACCCGGGCCGAGCAGCCGGATCTCATCGAGGATGCTTTCCAGCATGCCGGTGAAACCGGCCGTCCCGTCGGGGGACATGGTGCCCGCGCGGCGCTTGGCCGCCTCCCACCGTGCGGTGGTGGCCATGATCCAGTTCACTTGCTGCGGCGCCGGGTTGGTGGCCAGGAAGCCGCCCATTTCACGCAGCATGGCTACGGCGTCGTCGGCCTGCTGGTTAATCCGCCCGGCTGGGAGCCATTGGCGCAGCGCATCAACCTCGGCCGCGTCGGCCCCCGCGGCTCTGCCCGGCGTGAGCAGCTCCGACCAGATCCGGTCGCCATAGAAGAGCGCCGTGCCGGCGATCGAGAGGGCATCGCGCGTGGCGGCGGAGATGATTCCTTGATGCTCAGCGGCCTGGAGCGTCCTGCGCACGTTCACCATCGCCTCAGACAAGGCCCGGTACCCTTCGACGGCGGTCCCGTGCTTTACGGCGACCTCGTCGTCCCTATCCAGCGTCCCGTCCCTGAACTGCTGATAGACCCAGCCGACGCCGCGCATACCGAACGCGTCGAGCTCCACGGCGCGAAGGGCGCCCATGCTGGCGGCGCCGAATACATGGACGCCGCGTTCCATGATCCACATTATTTCCTTGTGCCATACGCCTGGCACCCGCTCGAAGTGGCCGTCCACGATGCCGATGGCGCGCGGGCGCTGTTCCCACAGCCGGTAGATATCTCCTTCGCTGGGGTTGCTGGCCGGCGCAGTCGCTGATCGCCTCGACCGGAAGAAGATCATGCTGGCCTGCGACGGTACCGCCGCACTCCTGCTGGCCGCCGTTCCGGCCGCAGCCGCCCTTCATCTGCTCGTTCTTGCGCAGGTGTTCATCGTCGCACTGGGTCTCGCGACGGTCTTCGTTTGGTTCGACGCGGCCAACTTCGGTTCGCTGCCCGCCCTCGTCGACCGCACTCAACTGCCTGCCGCGACCAGCCTCATCGGCTCGTCGGGCACGGTCGCGCTGCTCATCGGGCCGACACTCGGTGCCGCTTTGCTCACTGTGCTGATGGCACCGTATGTTCTCGGTTTCGATGCGGCGAGCTACGTGATGTCCGCGCTGCTGCTGCTGTCGATCCGGCGGCCTTTCGGGCGGCCGCAGCACAAGCAGGAGCAGCGCGAGCGTATCCGTACGGATATCACCGAAGGCCTGCGATTTCTGTGGCATCAGCCGGTGATCAGGATGATGACACTTTCGGTCTTCTGTGCCTGCCTGAGCTGGGGCGGTACGTTTGGGCTGCTCGTGGTCTACGCACATCGCGCGCTCGGCATGACACATGCAGACGTGCGACTGGGGTTCTTGTACAGCGCGGGAGAACTCCGCGGCCTGATCTCTGTCGCTGCCGTGCCCATACTCATCAAGCGCCTGGCGATCGGCCGCCTGACCACGGCGTTCCTGGCCGCCAACGCTGCCGCGCTCGCGCTCATGTCTGTCGCGCCGTCGTATGGCTGGGCTTTGCTGGCCTTCTTCTGCTACGAGTCTGCCTACGTCATGGTGACCGCGACCGGCATCACCGTCCGGCAGATGCTGACCCCGGACCATTTGCAGTCCCGTGTCAACACCGCTGGCAGGATGATCGCCTGGGGCGGGAATCCCGTCGGAGCGGTTCTGGGCGGTCTGCTCGCCGAGCTGCTGCCGATTCGGCTTACCTTCGGGCTGCTGACCGTCGGCGTCGCGGTGGGCGCTGCGCTGGCTGGGTGGTCATGTCTTGGCTCAGGCCCGCTTTCTGATGTCTCGGTCACGGCGCCGAGCTCGGCGCCGTGAGCGGCCGCAGCGCTTTCCGGCGGTGGCCGCCGTGGCGGCCATCCTGGGCCGGGCCACGGGGGTAGGCGCGTAACGCTGCCTGCCCGGCTCCAGGAGATCGCCGCCTAGATCACCCCGGCGTGGGGACACCGCACAGGTCGGCGATGACTTCGCCTGCGGCGTGCACCGGTAGCGCCCAGGTCTGCAGGCCGACGATGCCGTCCACGGTGATCTGGCCGGTCTTCTGTGTTCCTTCCACCGCGCCCTTGGTCAGCGGGCCGTACTGCCCATCGATGGTAAGCACGGGGTTGGACGTCGGCGCGAAGCTGCCCCGACCTTCGTTCAGCGCGGTCTGCAGCTTCTCGACCACGGTTCCGGTCGACCCCTGGGCCAGGGTGGGAGGCTCCGCGCCGTCACCGCCGAGAGCGGCCCACGTCTTCGGTCCGACGATGCCGTCTACGGTGAGGCCGGCGCTCTTCTGGAACTGCTCGACGGCGGTCTTGGTCACCGCGCCGAAGATGCCGTCGATCTGCTTGTAGGTGAGAGTGCGGCGCACCAGCTTGTACTGCGCCCACCTGACGGCGGGGCCGTTGGCGCCTTCGGCGATGGTGGGGGGAGTAGCCATACGCGGCTCCAATCGAAGGCGGCCAGCTTCTGACGCTGGCCGGTGAGTGACGGCGGCCGGGCGCAGGCCCGGCGGCTATCAAATAGTCAGAGGCGCCCGGAGCCGCATCTGATACACCCGGCCGCCGTGTTTCGGGACATCCGCGCAAATTTGTCCGGGCTGGGTGTATCAGCCGGGCGCCTCGCCGACTCTGTCACGTGCTGCCCGCAGGCACCGGATCGCGGGCGAACCCCGGGAAGTTTCGAAAGCAGGGCCATGTGTACGAGAGCTAGGCGGCAGCCGAGGATCAGCTGTGCGGCGCGGCGCGCAACGCGGGGCGAAGCCGGCCGGTGCGCGCCGCGCGGGTGTGCCTGGGCCACCCAAGCGGCCCGCACCGCGGGCGGGCGCCGTAACGCTGGCGCGGAGCTCGCCCGGCTCATCTACGACTCGGCGCGCGAGCCTCACTGGGCCGCGGGACTGCGGTCCGAGGCCGCCTCGATCCGGGCTCTCACCCTGGCGTCGGCGCATTTCTCCCTGGAGCTGGAAGTCATCGGGGATCGCCTGCTCGGCCAGCTCGTGCCGCCGCGCGGGACAGCCGTGCAGGTGCAGAGCCAGGCGAGCGGCAGCACCCAGATCTGGACCGACGAGATCGGCTGCTTCCTGGTCGAGCCCGTCCCGGCCACGCCCTTCCGCCTGCACTGGCACACCGAGGACGACGCAGAGGTAGTGACCGACTGGATCACTCTGTGAGCGCCACCGGGCCCGCATGGGCGGGCGATGGCCGGTCCGCCAGCGGATCTGGACGGCGGCCGGCTACGCGGCGCCGAGCGCGATGAGGGATGCGGCGGTGGATAGCTGGACCGGATCGCTGGTCAGTCCGTGCCGGACACTGCGCAATGATTCCGCGAGTGTCTGACCGGCCCGCAGGCACCGGTGCAGGTCCACCATGACCGGTACGACGGCATGGTCGTTCAGCGGGACGACGGTGGCGATGATCCCGGCCGTGCCCAGCGGCAGCAGGCTGCTGACCAGGCCGAGCAACTCGTCTGCTCCGGCGGGGGCCTGGACCGCCGAATCACAGCTCGGGAGCACCAGCCGGTACGGCGCGCGGGCCAGCTGCTCGAAGTCATAGACCGTCAGCGGGCCGTCCTGCATCCGCATTGAGGAGAACAGCGGGCTGTCGGCCCGGAACGTCCCGTGCGCGGCGATGTGCGCCAGCCAGGCGCCTTCGAGCGCGTTCAGCACCTTCTGCGCGGTCGCCGAGCGATCGGCGAGCACCGCCACATCGTCGTACAGCTTCGCGACCAGAGGTATCTCGGCGCCGCGGGAGATCAGGCCGGGACCGCGGGCGAGGGTGACCCGGTGATGGTCCGGGGGCGGTACCGCTCGGGCGCGCAGCCAGGCGCTGGCCGAGGGAGCGACGCTGACGATCCGGTCGGTGAGCGAGGGCAGCAGCGCCCAGGGGATGGCGTGCAGTTTCCCGGGCGGCACGATCACGACCGGGTTGTCACCCAGGTATCGCTCGGCCTGGCCCAGCAGCGCGTCCTGCAGTTTCGGGCCGGCCGCCTTGAGCACGGCGAGCGCGCTTTCCGGGTCGTCTCCGGGCCGGTCGCGCGCGAGACGGCGCAGGGCGAAGCGCGCGAAGTCGGCCGCGCGGGTGGCGTCTTCGGTACGGCCCGCGGCGAAATGACGCACCCGGCCCGACCCGCAGACCAGTACGTGCAGGAGCCCGTCCACGTCGACGATCTCCAGCAGCTGGGTGGCGCCGAGGTTGCTGAGCAGTTCGGCGGCGCTGATGGCGCCCGGCGCAGGACGGGCGTCGCCACGTGCCCGTAGCGCGCAGGCGCGCACGGCGCTCTCCAGCCGCTGCTGGTCCCGTTCCAGCTTCGCGGTCGCGGCCCCCCGGTGCCGGGCCTCCTCCAGCTGGCTTGTCGTGTTCCGGAACGCGACCAGGTTGGCGTTGAGGCCTTCGTCGGTGGAGGGGCGCACGGCCGGCACCGCCAGCGTGGTGGCCCGCCAGCGTTCGCTCCAGGCGAGCAGCAGCCGCGGCTGGTCCGTGCGCACGGCCTGACGCTGGGCCAGGACGGCGAGCTCGGCGCCGTGCGCGGTGGCCTGAGCCCGCAGTTCGGAGGCACCGAGGGTGAACCGGTACTCGTCCAGCACCTCCAGCCCGCGGCGGCAGGCGGCCCAGAGGCGGCGCTGCTGGCCGGCCGCTTCGGCCTGCAGCGCCTCACTGAGCCAGCCACTGGCCCGCGACAGCGGTGGGCCGTGCCGTCTGTTACGGCCCGTGGCCAGCAGATGGGCTTCGGCGTCGTGCGGGCGGCCCAGGTTCAGCGCCACCCGCCCGGCCAGCAGGTGCGCCTGCGCCGCGTCGCCGGAGTTCAGTCTCTGCAGCTGCGCGGCGACCCGGGTGACCTCCCGTAGCAACCGGGGCGATGCCGATTCCGTCTGGTACTTGGCGCGGGCCAGCACGAGCCGGGTCCGGGCCAGATACTCGCTGCTCCGCTGCGCCCGGAACAGTCGGTACGCGGCCTGGGCCCGGTCCACGGCGGTCTGCGGCTGCGCCGCGGCCAGCGCGGCATTGGCCGCGATCAGCAGCAGCTCGGCCTTCTTCGTCGACTGGCCGCGCTGCCGGTCGATTTCGGCGACCGCCGTGTCCGCCTCGGCCAGCGCATCGCGGGCCAGGCCGGCCGCCAGCAGCGTGACGCAGCGGTCGACGGCGAAGTCCGGCACCAGCACCTTGAGCGGTTCGTAACGGGCGGCCGCCTCGTCGAAATAGGCGAGGGCCGCCGGAATGTCATTCAGCGAAAAGGCGACCAGCGCACGGTTGTGCACCATGTAAATGGATTCCAGTACCTGGCTGGTCTCGGCGAACAAACGTTCCGCCGTGGCGAAATCCGCGTCCGCGCGGCCGGGGAATCCCATCGCGTGGTTGGCCAGCCCTCGCGCGTTCACCGCGCGTGCGGTCCAGAGTTTCTCCCCGGTGCGCTGCAGCACCGCGACCGCGCGGCGAGCATCATCCAGGGCTGCCGCATGGCGGCCAAGAGCCAGCAGGGCGAGACTCCGCCGCTGTAGGACCTTCCCGGTCTGTATTCCCGCGGACAGGTGCAGGGCCCGCTCAAAGGTGGCCATCCCGGCCGTGGTGCGGCCGACGTAGATTAGGGCGACGGCCAGGCCGGCGAGTACATCGGCCTCGCGTTCTGTTGCCCCCGTCTGGTGGGCGGCGCGTAGCGCAGCCCGGAATTCACTGATCCCGGCGCGCACATCCCCGAACTCGCGCAGCACGATGCCCGCCGCCTGATGGGCCACCGAAGCCTCATAAGGGCCTGGCTGTCCCGCCAGGATCATGCGTGCCCGGGCCAGCGCCTCGCGGGGACGTGACAACGAAAGCAACAGCAGATCCTCAATATCTGCCGGGCCGCCTTCGCCGCCGGGGGTCTCCCTTAACACAAGGCTGAGTGTAGAGGCCGCCATTGACGTCGCCTATCCGTTATCGGCCCAGATGGTTAGTCTTCAACGCTACCGCCCGACCGACGCGGGCCAGTGTAATCAGCTTTGCACGGAAAGTGACATTATGGCCGGCGGATATTGTCTCTTGGCGTGTATCAAATTTGCTTTCCCGCGCTCTTTAGAAGTGCCGGTGCCGTGGGCCGCCCCAGGGCGCACAGTTGCTGCCCGCCGCCACGTCCATGCCCGGCCAGACTCTGGCGTCCACCGTTTGCGAGGAAATCGTGCCCGAAGAACACAGCTGGGACCGTGACCTGCACGTCAGGATCCGGGATCAGGTCAACCACATCGTGTCCGCCTTCGCCGAACAATCAGTTCCTATCAATGTCGTCCCGGCCGGCGACGGCGGAGTCGACCACATGCACGCCGAGGGCCAGCTTCTGGTCCGGGACGAGCACGTGCCCGCCGTCCACGAGCTCCTCAATCCCGGCGTGGAATTCTCTGCTGACCAGGTCCGGCGGATTACCCCGGGCGTTTCGCTCGTGACGAGCGCCAACGGCGGGACACGCCCTACGGTCCCAGCGGCACTTGACCAGATCGACCAGCTTCTGGGCACCGGAATCGCCACGCCGGATCATGTGCTGACCGTCGCCCCGGGCGGACCTTGCCCCGCCACGGAGCCCCAGGAGGTGTACTACGAAACCGAGCCGTACCCCTCAGTGCGCACGGACAACAGCGGGGCCGGCATCCGGGTGTACGTGGCGGACACCGGGCTGCTCAAGGACGCCGAGGCCGGTCACCCGTGGCTGAAAGGCGTCCAGCGGGCGCCTAATCCCGACGGAACCGAGCAGGCCTGGGATCCGGCCGGGATAGACCTGGACGGTGTGACGACGATTCCCCCCTACGCTGGGCACGGCACGTTCGTCGCGGGCGTCATCCGGTGCCTGGCGCCGCACGCGGACGTCATGGTCTCTAACATCTTCCAGGTGGCCGGCAGTGTGCTGGAATCGGACCTGGTGGCCGAGCTGGACCGGGCGCTGGCCTGGGGCGCCGACGTATTCAACTTGTCGATTACCGCGGCGACCAGGCTGAACCTTTCCATGCTCAGCTTCGACAATTTCCGGCGGCGCCTTCAGCAGTACAAGGGGGCCGTCTGCATCGTGGCCGCGGGCAACGACGGGTCCCCGGTACCGGTCTATCCGGCCGCGTACCCAGAAATGCTCTCCGTCGGCGCGCTGGGCGCCGACTGGCGCGGCCGGGCCCGGTTCAGCAACTACGGCGGCTGGGTAGACGTCTACGCGCCGGGCCGGGATCTCGTCAACGCCTACGCGACCGGCCCGTACGAATGCCACGAGTACCCCTACAAGGGCCAGATCCGGAACTTCTACGGCATGGCGCGCTGGAGCGGCACGTCGTTCTCCACCCCGGTCGTGACCGGGCTCGTCGCCGCGCGGATGTCCCGCACGGGCGAGACCGGCCAGGAGGCGGCGGCGGCCCTGCTCGCCGAGGCGCGGGCGAATGCGGTTCCCGGCGTCGGCGCCATCCTGCTGCCACCCCGCTGACCCTCGTGGCGGGTGCGGTCCGGGGACTACGCCGGGTTGAGCTGCGAGACTAGGTCGCGCAGCGGGACCTCGTAGCTCTGGGCGAACGTCGGGAACGGGTGCACGACGTCGGCGAGCATCCGCAGCGGGACGCTGGCCCGGATGGCCACGCTGGCTTCGGAGATCCACTCGTCCGCGCCCGGCCCGACCGCCGCCGCGCTGGCCAGCACCTCCCGGGTCCGGTCCGCGACCAGCACCAGCACGCCGCCCGGGGTGCCGTCGGTGTTCACCCGGGCCAGGCCGGACAGGTCGGTGCGCGCGGCCCGCGGCGACGATGAGCCGTTCCGCCTCGATGGTCTCGCCGCCGTCCAGGTGGGCCAGGGTGGCGCCGCGGTAACCGAGCTGGCGGCCGTCCCCGCCGCTCACGTTCACGTCGATGACGCCCGGGCCGGTGACGCGGCCCCGGCCGCAGATCAGCGTCGCGCCCGCGACCCACTCACCCGCCGAGCCGGCCCCGGACCACCACGTCGAATTCTTCCACCCGGTGAGGTTACCTTTCTGCCGTCGGCCGGGTCGCCGACGCCGCTGGTCACCGCCCTGCGAGCGGTGCTGGTCAGGTCGCGGCGCCCCGCGGCAGCAGGGCGCTGATGACCCGCGCCGCCCGGTCCGGGTCCGGGTGCTCGCCGGTGATCAGCCCGAGATAGATGTAGGACTCCATGATGCGCACCAGCACGTAGGGCAGGTCGTCCAGCGGCACGGCGGCGTCCAGCCGCCCGGCCGACGCCTCCTCCCGGACCAGCTCGCCGACCAGCGCGATCAGCCGGGTCTCGAAGTCCGACGCCTTGGTCGTCAGCAGCCGCAGGGCCAGCTCGCCCTCACGGTCGAGGAACCGCTGCATGCCGGCATTGGTCATCACGCCGCGCACGGTGCCGATAATGACGGCCGCCGCAGCCGAAGCCCCGGCGGCCCCCGGGGTCTCGGCCTTGCGCAGCGCGGTGAGGGTGGGCTCGATCAGCGACCACAGGATCTCGGTGAGCAGCCGCTCCCGCGAGCCGACCCAGCGGTACAGCGTGGCCCGGTCCACGCCGAGGGACCGGGCCAGGGTCTGCATGTCGATCCGCTCGCCGGCCAGGAAGGTGCGGCGGGCCAGCCGGAATGCGTCGAGCGCCGTCGGCCGGATCGGGGACGTCCCGGCGAGCTGACGTTGCAGGGGCGTGCCCGCGGTGCGCGGGCTGTGGCTTGCCATCCGGGCGCGCTCCTGTTCTGCTGGCGGACACGGTGACCTTGACAGGGGCGGGGCCCCGAGAGAAAGTTTGCAACAGATCAGACAAGCATCGCAACGGAGAGACGCATGAGTGAGATGACGCAGCACCCGGTGGTCCAGCTCAAGCACGGCGCCGTGCGCGGGAAAACCGAATCCGGCGTGTACGCGTTTCTCGGTATCCCCTACGCGGCGCCGCCCTTCGGCGCCAACCGGATGCAGCCACCGCAGCCCGTCCCGGCCTGGGATGGTGAGCGCGACGCGACCTCCTACGGGCCGACCGTGCCTAAAGGCGACTACCCGCCGCAGTACCAGCGGCTGTTCCCGGAGGTGGTGATCCCGGGCGAGGATTGCCTGAACCTTAACGTGTGGACCCCGGACCCGAACGGCGAAGGCCTGCCCGTGCTGGTCTGGATCCACGGCGGCTCGTTCATGAACGGCTCGGGCTCGGTGCCCGAGTACAACGGCGCGGCGTTCGCCCGCGACGGCGTGGTGTGCGTGACGATCAACTACCGGCTGTCCGCCGAGGGCTTCCTGTACCTGGGCGACGGCCCGGCCAACCTGGGCCTGCTCGACCAGCTGGCCGCCCTGCGCTGGGTGCAGGCTAACATCGCGGCGTTCGGCGGCGACCCGGCCCGCGTCACCGTGGCCGGCGAGTCGGCGGGCGCGATGAGCGTGACGACGCTGCTCTCGATGCCGCTCGCCGAGGGCCTGTTCGCCCAGGCGATCGCCGAGAGCGGGGCCGGCGCGCACACGATCACCCCGGATGTGGCCCGAAAAGTGGCAGGCTATCTGGCCGAGGCGCTCAATACCGTGCCCGAACGGGAGGCACTCAAAGCCGTCCCCCAGCAGGAGTTCATCCGGGCCGCCTCGGACCTGGTGGTGGAGCTACAGACGACCCCCGACCCGGCCAAGTGGGGGCCCCTGGCGCTCAGCCTGCTGCCGTTCGCTCCCACTGTGGACGGGGACGTCCTCCCGGCCGCCCCGCTCACCGCGTTCGCTGACGGCCAGGGGAGCGGCGTCCCGCTGCTGACCGGATCGAACCGCGACGAGGCCCGGCTGTTCCTGGTCGCGGCGTCGACCATCGACCTGATCGACGACACGGCCCTCGATATGGTCGCGGGGGCCTACGGGCTGCCCGCAGACGGCCTCGCGCTGTACCGGGCCAACCGGCCGGGCGCCAGCCCCGGGGACATCCTGGCTGCGGTGATCACCGATTGGTTCTTCCGCGTCCCGCCCATCCGGGTCGCCGAGGCCCGCGAGACCGGGGGAGCCGACCACACCTGGATGTACCGTTTCGACTACCCCGCACCGGCGGATAACCAGGGGCTCGGGGCCTGTCACGGGGTGGAGATCCCGTTCGTGTTCGGCAACGTGGGCCTGGCGGAGACGCGCCCCCGCATCGGCGACACACCGTCCCAGGCCGTCGCGGACCAGGCGCACCGGGTCTGGGTGGACTTCATCACGCGGGGCAATCCCGGCTGGGCCGCCTACGACACCGGCCGCCGCACCACGGGCCTGCTCGCCGAGCGCCTCACCGTGGCCGACGACCCCGCTGGTGACGAACGGGCCCGCTGGGACGGCATCCGCTAACCGGGCTCGGGCTTTGTTGGCCCGGCGCATATCCTCCGCAGATCCGGGCACCTGGCGGTACAGGTCAGCCCCTGACTGGGCGGGACGGAGAGCCTGTGAATGATCAGCTGGACAGCCCGGCGGGCGAGGACCCCGGTGGCGTAGGGATGGCTCCTGACAACAGCCGCCTGGCGAACACGCCCGGTGACCCGGAACTGGAATCCGGCACCGTGCCCGACGCGTTCGTCGAGGAGTTTTCCTCCCTCACGACCCCCTACTGCTGGGTGATCACCGAGGATCTGCTGGCCGGTTACGACGGGCCTGAGCCGTCCGCCGTCGGCAAATCCGGGCCGGACCAGGCCGAGCCTTCGGACGTGCACGAGGCGCTGACTTCGGGCCGCTTCTTCCGCCTGGTGGGGGACGGCGGGGCCGGGCTCGCGATGGGCCGGCTCTACGATCCCACTGGCGACAACGAGCACGCCCCGCTGGAGGACTTCGGCCGCAAGAACTGGGGCGCGGCCCAGATCTCCTACCGCCTGGAAGGCGACTGGCAGCCGCTCTAGGCTTCGCCGGGGAAACGGGCCTGCCTTTCGCGGCCGTCCCCCGTGCACCCGGCGTGCCGGTCCGCGATCTGGCGGGCGACCCGGGCCAGCTCGGTGCGGAGCTCGGGCGGCTCTATCACCTCGACCTCGGCGCCCAGCGCGAGCATGTCGAGCACCGCAACCTCCGGTGCGCCGATCCTTACCCAGGCCTCGGTCCAGTCCGGCCGGCTGGCCGGTGGCGAGGCCTGGCGGCGGAGGTGCAGGCCGCCCGGCCGCCCGAGCAGCGCCGCGAGCCGCCGGCCCCGTGGCGACAGCCGGATAAGCGCTCGCTGGACGCCGTCCGGCCCCGGAGGCGCGGGTTCACTCCGGTGCTGGATGCTGGCCAGCTCACCGGAGTACCCGGCCAGGAGCTCGAATCCGCCGTGCCGTCCCCGGATGGCGTAGACCGGGATCCCGGCGCTGCCGAGCGCCTCGATGTCTCGCAGGACGGTGCGCTCGCAGACCTCCAGTTCGGCCGCTAGCTGGCTGGTGCTCATCCGCCCCCGGGCCTGCAGCAGGCCCAGCAGCGTGACGAGCCGGCTCGCGCGCATGGAACCAAAGATAGGCCGAAATCACGACACAAGATGTCAGGTATTGGCTGACATACTGGCCAGCGACCGCGATCAAAGGGGGCGCACACGATGAGTAGCAATGTCGCCGGGTCGGGCACGGCCGCCGACCCATGGATCCTGAGCACGCCGCCGGGCAGGTCTGACTTCGAGGCCTGGCGTGACGAGGAGGGCGATCCGGCCGCGCTCGTCGTCCAGGTCGGGGGCACGCAACTGCGGTACCAGCTGCGCTGCATCGAGGACCTGCACGCGATGCTGAAGGAGCACGGCGGCTGGATTCCGCTCGGCAACGCCGACGAGCAGAAGCCGGCCGCCGAGGGCACTGTGGAAGCATGGGGCCGCTCTCCGGGCAACCCGGTGGGCGGCTGGTATGGGCTGAAGAGGGGCCTGCGGGGCCGGTTCGGGAACTACGTGCCCCCGGTGCTGGAGGCACTCGGCCTCGCCGAAGTGGAGCATAACGCGCGCAACAACCGGATGCGGGCTAGGTAGCGGCCGGTCCGCCCGGCGCAGGTGGCCGCGACGGCCGGAGTCGCGCGGGTGCCAGATCGGGAGGATGGTGAGAGTACTGCTTTGAGGCACTCCGCGCCCGTCCGCAGCGGACGGGCCGTCCCAGGGTGTGACGTGTAGTCGGCTGTCCGCCGGAGGCGGGTTCCTGGGACGGGTCGTGGATCGTGGCCGATGCGGGTACGCCCGGCGATGCCGGGGCGAGCATCGCGGAGATGCAAGCGCTGCTGGGCACCGAGACCATCCATGAGTTCCTGGCTGAACTGGCCGGCCTGGCGATCCGGGCGGTGGGCGACGGGCTGTCGTGCGGGATCACGTTGCAACCCAACGGGCGCCCGGTAACGGTGGCCTCCACGGACGCCCTAGCCGCGCGTGACCGTCTGATCGCAGGACGTAGCCGATTTTAGGAGGGGGCTTTCACCGAAGCCACCGCACCCCCCTCACCACACCAGGCCTTGCACGAGACGGCGTATTCCACTCATTAGCGGCACCGTGCACCCAGGACAGGGTGGATACGGACTGTCCGGCCAGTACCAGGAGGAAGTCGCCTCGCCGTCGTCGTTCTAACGTGGCCAGGGCCGTTTATCACGGCTGGGCTGTATCACGGCTGGGCTGGCGCGCTCTGCCTAGTAACGGATCTATTCCGGACGCGCGCGACCGCCAGGGAGACGACCGCCATGCCTGAACCGCCCCGGCTGAGCCTGATCGACGAGACGGAAACCCAGCCCATCGCGGCCATTCGGCCCGTCGCCGGGTCCAGGGTAGCGCCCGTCGCCCGGGCCGCCCAGCCCGTCGCCCGGGCCGCCCAGCCCGCCCAGCCCGTCGCCCGGGCCGCCCAGCCCGCCCAGCCCGTCGCCCGACCCGCCGCCCAGCCCGCCCAGCCCGTCGCCCGACCCGCCGCCCAGCCGGCCCGGCCTGTCGCCCAGCCCGCCCCGAGCGGCCGCAGCCGGCGCGGGCTCGGTGCCCTGCTCGCCGTCGGGGGCGTGGTCCTGCTCGGCATCGCGGCGGCGGGGATATTCACTCCAATCGTCCCGCACCTGCTGGCCGGCCCGCCCGCGCCGGCTCACAGCCGGGCGTCAGCCCAGCCGTCCGTGGCCTCTTCATCCGCCACTCCCGCACCGTCGGCGTCCACCGGGACGCTCAGCGCCGCCGGAGCGGCTCTGGCGGCGTATGTGCCGCCCGCCTTCGCCGGCACCTGTACCTCCTTCACCGCGGCCCCGATGACCGGGCTGGTCACGGCGATCACCTGCGTCCCGAGCGGCAGCGGGGCTCCCGCGCACGTGGAGTACTACCGGTACAACAGCGCCACCGACCTGAACGCCGCGTTCGGCCACTACGCCGGCGGGATCAGCGAGAGCGGAAGCTGCGATCAGGGCGGCCGGCGCGGGACCTACGCCTTCGCCACCGGACCGATCGGCGGGATGTGGGCCTGCTACGAGGACATCAACCGCACCAGCCAGATGGTCTGGACCAGCACCAGCCTGGACATTCTCGCTGCCGCGAACGACACCGGCCGGACACCGCAGCAGCTAAGTAACTGGTTCTTTTCCGCCGCACCCACCGGCCCGCAATAATCATCGCCCGCCATAATCGTCGGCAGCCAACAGATTTGGAGCCGGCATGACAATCCTCGATCCGGACAAGCCCAAGCACGCTGCCGCCGACGGCCGCCTGAAATCAGAGCCGATGATCTGGCTGACCACGGTCACCCCGTCCGGGCAGCCGCAGTCGACCCCGGTCTGGTTCTTGTGGCAGGACTCAATCTACCAGGGTGTTTCCGCTGGTGACAGGGCTGTGAGCAGATTTGGTCACGCGATTTGGTCACACTCGGGGCGTTCGTAGCCGCACTGGCATGCCCACCATGTCAAGGCTGGTCTTCCAAAAGCCTTGTCCCATAGGCAACCTGGGTAAACCGTGTAGTTCAATTAGGGCAGCAAATGGCAGGGGGAGCAAATCACCCTCGTGGTAACGCCGAAGGGTCATAGCACCAGGTACGTGGCTTGGGTGTCATGGCCGGAGCCTCGGGTGGCAGTCGTTGCTGAGCCGGTGTCCGTCTGCGCTGAGCACGCTTCTCTCCCTCACCTCACCCACAGCCAGCCCCCGGCCGTTAGCGCCAGGGCGAGGAACACCAGCAGCACACACACGCGGGCGAGCTTCCGCCAGCTCTCGCATACCGCGTCCAGCAGCCGGGAAGCAACGCCCGGCCAGCTCTCAGCGTCGCCCCCGCCAGGTTCACCCATCGCTTGCCTCATCATGATCATCTTTCTCGTCGCAGCCACTCGGAAGCCTGAACCCCGGAATGTCAGACCCATGGTGTAGGGGGCTCTCCCACAATCTCTAGCGGACGGCTACGACAGTCTGGCGGCCCAGTTCCCAGGACGCCAAGCCGTCGTGCGCACACGCCTCTGGACAGGTCGTGAAGACACGCCGCTGTGACTATGGGCAACTGTGGGGAAGGGCATGTGAAGAAGGCGGCATCTCTGTCCGGCACGGCTTCTAGCTGCGGTAACAGCCTCACACCCGGTGCGGAGGAAAAAGATTTGGCGTCCGGCGTTATCCACAGCCGGGGGCGAGTTATCCACAGCGCGGAGCGAGTTATCCACTAAGCCTGTCACCCCGTGACTAGGCCGCCATGGTTGCTTCGTTGGCCATGACGCCTTCTCCTCCTCCACCGCCGTCGCCAGCGGCAGTGCCACTGCTCCCGGCCGCGATCTACTACCCGGGTACCCCGCCACTGTCGGCTGTTCAGCATCAGGCAGGGGCATTCCTTAGAGGCCGATAGTCAGCGGTCAGTGAGTGGTGCTCAGCGCGTCTTTCACGGCTTGCAGGCAAGCACTCTCGGGAGTGCCGTCGTAGGGGATTACCTTGACCGCGCTGCCGTTCGGAGCCAGCAGAGTCCATGAGTCACTAGCGTAGGCAGATGCGCCGTCCGGCGGAACTATGATGCCTAGCGAGCACTGGCCGCCCGGCACATTGAACGTACCTGGAGTGCCGTACGCGGTATAGGTGTGCAACCGCTGGTTTAGCTCGGTGGTCAAGTGGCTAACCGTCGCCTGGTCCTGGCTGGCCTGACTGACGACGGCGTTGTTATGCGCGGCCGGGCTGGCGCTGAGTTGCCGCACGCGGCCAGCCCCAGCCCGGCGGCCAGTACGACCGCCGGGACGACTGCGATGAGCTTGTTCATGATTCTCCCCTTTTATTACAGTCAGCCCATACCAGACTGATAGACGAACGTGACGGATGCCCCGGTTGCGGTGGTGCCAGTGGCAAATCCTCCCGCAGAGTTATAGGTAACGGTATAGTTCTGGCCGGTCGTGGGGCTGTAGACAGTCTCAGTGTCCGGGCCAGGACCGTTGTAGGCAGCCATGACATTCCGCGCGAACGCGCAACTTGTGTTGGGTCCGGCACTCACGCCGCCACCACAGTTACCTACCGCTGAACCTGCTGGCGCAGCAGGAGCGGGTGCTGGCACAACGACCACAGGTGCTGGCGCGGGTGCCGGTGTCACGACGATGACCTTGGGTGCGGGCGTAGTGGGTGCGGGCGTCGGTGTGGCTGTCACAGTGTGCGTGATCTTCGGCAGCACGATTACCGTGTGGGTGGGCGCTGGGGCCGGTGCCGAGGCACTGCACGCGGCGAGGCCGAGGCCTGCGGCGAGTGCGACTGCCGGGATTGCAATCACCTTGTTGAGCTTCATTGTCTTGCCCCCTCCAGTGCAGAAAAGCCTCATTTCACTCTCT
>Ga0302235_10000595_pt1 | contig 28302 bp, 27 predicted proteins | sample II_Palsa_N3_3_FD_193577 | JGI IMG/M metagenome (GOLD analysis project Ga0302235, IMG submission 193577) | Peat permafrost microbial communities from Stordalen Mire near Abisko, Sweden - II_Palsa_N3_3 | ecosystem: Environmental > Terrestrial > Soil > Palsa > Peat permafrost | place: Sweden...
CGACCGTGATGGCGCGGATCATGGCCTCCGGGGTGAGGTCGTTGCGGATCTTCCCGTCCACCCGGTGGGAGATGAAGGGCTCGATCATCGCGATCAGGCGGCGCTGGGCCAGGTCGCTAACGGCCCCAGCGCACGCTTGCAGGGTGGCCACCGTAGCCGGGTCCTCCGGGTCGATCCGGATCAGCATCTTGCCGCCGTCGAAGCCGCCCGCGGCGATGCGCGCGGGATCGTACGCGGTGAACCGGTCGTCGATCTCGAAGGCGGTCCCGGCCAGGCCGCCCCGGTTCATCGAGCCGATCACGACCTTGTCGTCCAGCGCGCCGAGCAGCAGCAGGTCCTCCAGGATATCCGGGGTGCCGAGCACGCCGTTGACACCCGGCCGGGACAGCGCCAGGCACAGCCGGTCCAGCAGGTCGGCGCGGTGCGACATGGCCAGCGGTTCCTGGCCCGCGCGCAGTGCGCCGCGCGCCGGGTGGTCGGCGGCGATGATCATCAGGCGGCCGTGCTCGCCGAGCAGTGAGCGGGCCGGCAGCCGGTGCGCCGCGGCCTCCACGATCGCCTGCGGCCGGTGTGTCCGGATGTCGGCCGAGTGCCGCAGTTCTGCCTCACGCACGCTGGGTTCCTTTGTTCAGGAGTTCGGCTTCCCGCAGGGTGGCCTCGACCTCGTCCGCGGTGGGCATCGCGTCGGCGCAGGCCAGCCGGCCCGCCACGACCGCCCCCGCCGCGTTGCAGAACCGCAGCACGCGTTCCAGGTCCCAGCCGGACAGCAGGCCGTGGCACAGCGCGCCGCCGAACGCGTCCCCGGCCCCCAGCCCGTTGACCACCGTGACCGGCACCGGCGGCACCTCTACGACCTGCGTACCGTCCGAGGCCAGCACGCCGGCCGGGCCCTGCTTGATGATCGCGAGCTGGACGCCCGCGTCGTGCAGGGCGCGGGCAGCGGCCCGGGGCTCGCGGACGCCGACCGCAGTATCGCACTCGTCCAGGTTGCCGACCGCGACCGTCGCGTGCGGCAGTGCCTCGGCGTACCACCGCCGGGCCTCGGCCCGGGACGGCCAGAACATCGCCCGGTAGTCCAGGTCGAACACGGTCGGCCCCGGTACGCCGTCGCGGGCCCGCAGCGCCTGCAGCGTGGCGCTCCGGCTCGGTTCCTGGCACAGCCCGGTCCCCGTCATCCAGAAGATGCCCGCGCCCCGGATGGCGTCCAGGTCCAGTTCGTCCGGTTCAATCTGAAGATCCGGCGCGGTCGGGAAACGGTAGAAGTACAGCGGGAAGTCGTCCGGCGGGAAGATCTCGCAGAACGTCACCGGGGTGGGCAGCGACGGCACGGCCGTCACGAAGCGGTCGTCGACGCTGAACCCGCGCAACGCGTCGTGGATGTAGTCGCCGAACGGGTCCTGGCCGGTGCGGCTGATCACGGCCGACCGTCGGCCGTAACGTGCCGCCGCGACCGCGACGTTGGTGGCGCTGCCGCCGAGGTACTTGCCGAAGCTCTCGACGTCCCGCAGCGACCGGCCGGTCTGCAGCGGGTAGATGTCGACCCCGATGCGGCCCATGGTCAGTACCTCGAACGGCTGGTCGGCCATCACTGGCTCTCCTGCCCCGTGTTGTTGGCGAGGTCGGTGCTGTTGACGGCCTCGGTGCGGTAGACGACCCTGGTGCCAGTGCCGGTGTCAATCCGCTGGGGCTCGACCCGGACGGTGCGGCCGGACCGCCACGACTGGGTGGCGGCGCGGGCCAGGTCGAACGCAGCCAGTGCGTCGTACCCGGTCGTCTGGGCGGCCCGGCCGTCCCGGACGCACCGCGCGAACGCCTCCAGCTCACTGGCGTAGGCGTCGGGGAAACGCTCCTCGAAGTCGCGGGGCGGGCCGAAGCTGACCGACCCGGGGGTCCGCCATTCGTAGTTCCGGTACTGGGGATGATCGATGCGGACGGTGGCGTCGCGCCCCATCACCTCGGTCGAGCACTCGTAGCCGTAGCCGGCCGCGCGGCTGCCGTCGAGCACCCCGAGCGCGCCGCTCTCGAAGCGCAGCACCACGACCGCAGTGTCCACGTCGCCGATCTTGCCGAAGCCCGGATCGCTCAAGGCGGAGCCGTGCGCGGACACCTCCACCACCTCGCCCACCATCCAGCGCGCGGTGTCCAGGTCGTGGATGGCGACGTCGACGAAGAAGCCGCCCGACCCGGACAGGAACGCCGGGTCCGGCGGGGTCATGTCCCGCAGCGAGGTGCGGAACAGGTATACCTCGCCGAGCTCGCCCGCCTGGATCCGCTCCGTGGCCGCGGCCCAGTCCGGGTCGAACCGGCGGTGGAAGCCCACCTGGAAGGTGACCCGCGCCGCCTCGGCCGCCGCGATGGCGTCCAGCGCCGCCTGCCGGTCCAGCGAGACCGGCTTCTCGCAGAAGATGTGCTTGCTGGCCCGGCTGGCCCGGATGCTGAGCTCGGCGTGCGTACCGGTCGGTGTGGCGATGACCACGGCGTCGATCGCGCCGTCGGCTAGCATGCCGTCGTAGCTCTTGGCCCAGGGCACCTCGAACCGCTTGGCCACCTGGCGCCCGCGGTCGGCGTCGGCGTCGAAGACACAGGCGAGCTGGGCCGTGGGGCACCGGGCGGACAGGCTGGCGGCGTGGATCTGCCCCATGCGGCCCGCGCCCGCCAGCCCGATCCGGATCCGTTGCGTCATGCCGGTGGGTTACCCGTGCTGGGCTCTTCCGACGCGGCCCCGAACTCTTCTGCCTCCTCCTCCAGCAGGGCCGCCACGTTGGCCGCCGCTGAGACGCCGCCGATTCGAGCTCGTGGCTGAGCGCCTCCAGTTCGCTGCCGCCGGCCATCAGACCGGTCAGCTCGTCCCGGGTGACCTGGTTCTTTTCGTAGTAACCGATGCTCCGGCCCCGGTTGAGCAGCAGGAAGCGGTCGCCCACCGGGTAGGCGTGGTGCGGGTTGTGGGTGATGAAGATGACCCCCAGGCCCCGTTCCCGGGCCTCGACGATGTACTTCAGCACGATCCCGGCAGGTCGATGCCCATGGCCAGCATCTCCTCCTTGCACGTCTTCTTCATGAAGGCGATGTCCAGCCGCGGTCCTTTGCGCACTTCGTTGCCGAGGAAGAAGTTGCGCCAGACGGACATCAGCGGGCAGACGGCCAGGTCCTGGTACACGGTGGCGATCCCGAGTTCCAGGGCCGACCATCAGGCCGTAGGTCGAGCTGACGTACAGCGTGCTGGAGAACGAGTTGGCGTTGCGCAATGACGGGGCGACCGCGAAGAAGAAGACGTAGATGATGATCGCGCCGGCCAGCGCCCCCGCCTCGGGGCGGGCGAACAGCCGGGCCAGGGACGACTTGCGCCCCACCCGTTCGTCGCCTGATCGAGCACGGCAACCACATCTACCGCGCGTCCCGCTATAGCTTCGACCTCACCCTGACCGGCTGGTAACTAGCCGTGCGGGCCCGCCTCCGCCCGCCCGCCTCGCCCTCGGCCGTCCGCCTCGCGGGCCCGCCCGCCTCGTCCTCGGCCGTCCGCCTCGCGGGCCCGCCCGCCAGCTCCTAGCGCCTCGTACCCAATATTCCAGCTCACACCAGCCTCACCAGTCTCGTCATCCTCTCTAGCCCCACCCACCTCCCGGACGGGCTCAGGCGTCAGCCCGGTAACGGCGCCCGAGCACCTGCCCCTACCGGGGTAATGGCGCCATCACTCGCCTTCTCACCGGGGTAATGGCGCCATCACCCTGGTTCCGCCCGCCCGCCCGGCCGGGAGCGGCGCGGGGCTTGGCGGGCCGCTCCCGGAGCCGGAATGCTCCGCTGTTGGCAGCTGCCTTTCATCGGCCCGGTGGCCGAGCCGGTCGAGGGCCGGTCAGCGATTGTTCAGTTCGCGCCATATTTCGCCAGCGTCGGTCGATATCAGGCAGTAGGGGCTGCGGCCGTCGCGGCTGCGTCCAAGTGGTCACGCAGATCGCGCAAGAGGTTGTGCCGGCGGGCTGGGTCTGTGTGGTCGGATTCCGGTTGCGCGGTTGCTGGTTCGGTGGCCATGGGCAGCGATTCCTGACGCGATGGGCCGACGAGTTCTCGGTACCAAACGTGCCCGCTGGGGGGTGGAATGGCTACGTGGCGTGATGGTTGCCACGATTGGCCACGACTGCCCCGGAGGCTTGCCACGATGGCCGGGCGCGACCCTGAGACCAATCCCGCCGCGTTCCTGGGGGCCGAGTTGCGGCGGGCGCGTCTGGCCGCTGGTTTCAGCAGTCAGGACTCTCTGGCGGCAAAGCTCGGGTTCGACCGGACGGTGATCGCCAAGGCTGAGACGGGAGACCGGCCACCGACCACCGAGGTGCTGGCCGCATGGTGCGCCACGTGCCAGCTCGAGGAAACCATAGACCAGTGCTGGCGCAAGTCCAGCTACAGCGGCAACGGGGGAGCGGACTGTGTCGAGATCGCTGGCCGCCCTGGCCTCGTGCTGGTGCAGGACACGAAAGACCACGCCGGCTCCGTGCTGCGGTTCGCTCCTGCCGCATGGCGCAGGTTCGCCGGCCAGGTGAAGCGCTCGTAACGTTCGTTCCGTGCTCATCCGGTCGCTACACGCCCCCGGGCCGTCAGCATTGGCTGCTGGCCCGTTGCCGCCTCAGTGACGGCCAGATCGTCTTCTGGCCGAATATCCGAAGTGCTGCCCGGGGGTTGGTGGGGCAGGCGGCTGCTTACTTGCCGTCTGCCTCGACCAGGCGCTCGACGAGTTCATCGACGTTGCCCGTCTTGGGCAGGTCTCGCCTAGCCAGCAGATCGCTCAGCTCGGCCTTGGTCATGCCCTGATAGCGGGCGCGGGCCTTCTCGTGTGCCTCCCTGGCGTTCTGGCGCTCGATCCTGCGAGCCTCCCGGGCCAGCTCCTCCTGGGCCTTCTCGGCCTTCTCCGCCTGCTCGCTGGCGGCCCGCTCGAACGACTCGGCCCGCTCGCGCACGGCCTCACTGGCCGACGCCGCCCGCTCCCGGGCCGCACCCGACAGCGCGCTCACTGCCTGCGCCCACTCGACGGCGATGCTGCGGTTCATGGTCACGGCCCGCTGCACGAAATCGAAGTAGCGCTCCACCGCCGGGACCAGGTCAACCTGCGGCAGCAGCGCAGGAAGCCTGCCAGCCAGCTTTCCTACGCCCTGCGTCCAGAAGTCAGCGGCCTTTTCGGTCGCGTCGCTCGCCTGGCTGGCCACTGTGCTGTATTGCCTCGTCATGCTCTCCATCTCACGCCTCCAGAGTTATCGGATCAGACATGCTAAGTATATCAAGCAATGGCGCTAACTTTAAGCCCCGGCCCCGGTCACACGGCCAGGCGTTGCCCTCGGCGCTGTCTCGGGAGACCCGCCAGCTGCCGGGTTGCTGTTCTTTCATGTGCACCTGGCCCGAAAACTCGTCCTGCCACGGACGGTAACGGGCTAGGTGCGAGCTGAGAACCGGGCGCCTGCCGCTTCCGGTGCTGCTGCTTCCGTGCGCAGCGGCGCCGGGCGGTAGAGTCGCCGTCGTGGTGGATGACTGGGTCGTGGCAGATGACTGGCGGGTGACCGTCAGATTCCGCGCCGACGCCGACGCCCAGCAGGCAGTTCAGTCCTTTCGCAAGCACGAACTGCAAGACGACGTCCGCCGTCAGCTCGGTCACCGCGTCGCGATGTCCGTCGATGGTCCCACCGTCTTCCTCTATGCCGGTACCGAGGACGCCGCCCGCGAGGCAGAGCGGGTGGTGCGCGAGGTGCTGGCGCAGCAACAGCTGAGCGCCGAGCTCACCCTCGCCCGCTGGCATCCGCTGGAAGAAGAGTGGGAGGACGCGAGCGTCCCGATGCCGGATACTGCCGAGCAGCGGGCGGCGGAGCACCGGCACCTGATGGATGCTGAGACGCAGGAATCCCTCGCGGCCGGGCAGGCAGGCTGGGAAGTGCGCGTCGAGCTGCGGTCGCATCGTCAGGCGGTCGAGTTCGCTGAGCGGCTGCAAGCGGAGGGCCGCCCCGTGATCCGCCGCTGGAAATACCTGTTGCTGGGGGCCAACAACGAGGACGACGCCAGCGCCCTGGCCGAGGCGATCCGGCAGGAGAGTCCGGCGAAGGCGTCCGTGCATACCGAGGCGGTCCCGTTTGTCCAGTTCGCGGCCAGCAACCCGGGAACCTGAGCACTGCCTGCTAGAGGTTCCGTAGCGCGGACTCGTCCTCTTCCCTCAGGAACTCCCCGGCAGCAACCCTGACCCGGGTAATGGTGCCATTGCCCGGGTAGCGCCCGGCTCAGACGCCGGCGGTCGCGGCGGCGGCCTTGAGGTTCTCCGCCGCCAGCCGGAGTCCCTCGATCCGGTCCAGTTCCTGGTCCTCGTGCTCGATGTTCACGGCCATCTCCGGATCGACCGCGGCCAGCGCCGTGCGGAACCCAGCCCAGAAGTCCTGGTCGTGGCCGCGCCCGACCGCGACGAAATCCCACGACGAGTCGGTCGGCCACCGGGTCAGGGTGTTCTTCCCGCCCAGGCCCACCGGGTTCTCGCCCGCCGGGATCCGGGCGAAGCGGTCGTCCAGCACGCCGTAGACGCGGCAGTTCCGCTCGTTGATCCGGGTGTCCTTGGCGGCGGCGTGGTACACCAGGTCACCCAGGTGCCTGATCGCCGCCACCGGGTCGATGCCCTGCCAGAACAGGTGGCTGGGGTCCATCTCGGCGCCCACGTGGGTGGCGCTGATCTCGGTGGCCAGCCGTTCCATGGTGCCCGGGTTGTAGACGATGTTGTGCGGGTGCAGGACGTGCGAGCCAGGTCGAACATGGCCGCCCCGCGCCGGCAGAACACCTCGAAGCCGAGCGCGTTCGCCATCTGGTAGGCGATCCGGGACACCGCGATGGTGCCTGCCGCCCCGCCCGCGAACGTGGCCGTGAACGTGGCTACGTCCTCGTTCTCCACCGGCTCACGGGTGTCGCTGACCGGTACGCCCCCGGCGTGGCCGACCGCTACCCCCAAGGGGACGGGGCGGTCGGGGATCGCGGTGCTCAGGGCCTGCCAGCTCGTCTCGGCCCCGCTCGTAGCCGTAGCGGCGGGCGGTGTCGGTGGCGAACGGCCCGTAGGCGTCGGCGATGGCCACCAGTCGCACGTCCGGCAGCCCCGCACCTAACACGGTCGGCGCGGACCGGTACCCGCTGGCGTGCGCGCGGCCGGCCATCCCGGCCCCGATGACCGCGACCCCGATCGACGGCGTCGTCATGGCGGCTCCTCACGGTGTGATTAGACTCAAAGCGCTTTAAACGGTAATTATCCGAGTGATCACGTCCAACGACCGCTGCGCCGTCGGGCTCCTGGACGCGTTCGTCCGGCGGGGCGTGCAGGTGCCCGGTACGGTCTCGGTGGTCGGGTACGACGACAGCATGCTGGCCCGGCTCGCCCACGTGGACCTCACCACGGTCAGCCAGGACGCAGGCCAGCAGGCCGCCCAGGCCGTCGACCTGGCGGTAGAGCGGCTGGAAGGCGGCCGTACCGCCCCGCGCGAAGTCGTGCTCACCCCGCGCCTGGTCGTGCGCGGCACCACCGCGCCCCCTCGGCCAGCCGAGCGGCTCCCGTCGGCTCCGCAGGTTCGACCGGCGCCCGCGGGACAGCCGCAGAGCCATGGGCGCAGTTCTCAGCGGTCACAGTGATTACACGGAGGAGCCAGATGATCGGCGCAACGATCCCGGGCGACAAGGAGACCAGCGCCAACCGGCTGGCCGGACTCGGCCCGCTCACCGGCCTGACGGCGGGGATCGGCGCCGGGGCCCTGCTCGGCGTGATCCGGTCGGCGGGCTGGCGTCCGGGTCTCGCGGTCAGCACGCTCATTGCCGGGCTGGCCGCCATGGCCGCTGGCGACGGCCCGATGACCGCGCTCGGCGTGACCGACCCGCGGACCTGGGCTCCGGTGGACTGGGTCAGCGACGCCATCCCGCACCTCGCCTACGCGCGGTGACCGCCTGGGCGCTGCAGCTGATGAACGACTGACCGCATGTTCCAGGTGTCGGGGCCCCATTCGCGGGTAGCGTCCCCGGCGCGGGCCACGAGGTAACTAAAGTCATCAGCGCGGGCAGGCACCGCGCGAGGGAGGACAGTGGTGAGGGCATCGTGCGTGCGGGAGCACGGCCGATGACCCCCGCCTCGGTTACGGCCCGCCCGCACCACGCGGCGGCGCTCTACGATTCCGACCAGGACCTGCGGGGCCGCGTTCTCGGCTTCCTGCGCTCCGGCCTGCGGGGCGGTGAGGCCGTGGTGGCGATCGTGTCCCAGCGGGCCGAGAAGAACGTCGCCGCCGCGCTCGGCGACGAGGCGGCCGGCATCCGCTGGAGCCTGCCGGGCATGACTTATCAGCACCTGGGCCGGGCGTCCGAGGCGATCCGGGGCTACCTGGCCGGCCGGCGGGCGGCGGGCGCCCCGACCCGGTTGCTGACGGAGGGTGAGGTCGACGGCAGCGGCCGGGGCCGGATGGCCGCCCACCTGCGCTCCGAGATGGCGGCGACCCAGCTGTATGGCGGCTACGGGTTCCCGTGGGTGTGCCTGTACGACCGCCGCCGGTATTCCCGGGAGGTGCTGGCCGAGGTGGCCCGGGTCCACCCGCAGATGGTGGGTGCGGACGGGGTCACGACCGGGAACGCCGACTACGCCGAGTCGGCTACCTACCTCACGGCCCATCCCGGCCCGGTCTCCGTGATCACGGCCCGGGTGTCCCTGGACCTGAGCCTGACCGAGATCGGGGACCTCGTGGTGGCCCGCCACCGGGTCGGCGACGTCGCGCAGGTGCTCGGGCTGACCGCGGCGGACTCGCGCATCGTCGAGGTCGCCGCGGGCGAGATCATCGCCAACGCGTTCCGTCATGGCATCATGCCCGGCCGGGTCCGGGTCTGGCGCGGGCACGGGGCCGTGTTCGTCCGGGTCGACTCCGGCGGCCCGGGAGCTGCGGTCACCACCGCCGGGTTCCAGCCGCCCGATCTGGCCGTCGGCTCGGGGGCGGGCCTGTGGGTCGCCCGGCAGCTCGCCGACGTGGTCCACGTCGAGAGCCGATCTGACGGCACCACCGTTGAGCTGCAGTTTCCGCTTACGTAAGTGGTAGCGCCGAAGCGACGGGTCTTCATTGACGTCACGCCCCTGCGGCAGTCCCGTGATCTGCGCGTCCTGCTCGGCGGCCAGCTGGTCTCCCTGCTCGGGACGCAGCTGACCGCCGTCGCCGTCCCGTATCAGGTCTACCGGCTCACTCATTCCTCCCTTGACGTCGGGCTGGTCTCGCTGGCCCAGCTCGTGCCGCTGCTGCTGTGCTCGCTGTACGGCGGGACGGTGATCGACGCAACCGACCGGCGCAAGCTGCTGATCCGGGTCGAGATCCTGATGGGGCTGTCCAGCGCGGGCCTGGCCCTGAACGCCGACCTGGGCCCGCGGATCTGGCCGCTGTTCGTGCTGCCCGCTGTGACGGCCGGGCTGACCGCGTTCGACAACCCGACGCGTAGCTCGATCGTCCCCAACCTGGTCACCCCCGAGCACATCGCTACCACGTCGGCCATGAACCAGGTGCTCAACCAGCTCGGCACGATCGTGGGGCCGGCCCTGGGCGGCATCCTGCTCGCCGGCGCGGGCATCAACTTCGTGTACTGGATCGACGTCGTCAGCTTCGCCGTCGCTGTCGTGGCCGCCTGGGCCATCTCCCCCCAGCCCCCGGCCAGGCACGCCACCCGGCCGGGGCTGCGATCGATCGCCGAGGGCTTCCGGTTCATCCGGGGTCGCCAGGGTATTCAGGGCGCGTACCTGATCGACATCAACGCCATGGTCTTCGGCATGCCGCGCGCCCTGTTCCCGGCCATGGCCCTCAGCGTGTTCCGCGGCGGTGCCACCACGGTGGGCTTCCTGTACGCGGCGCCCGGGGTCGGTGCGCTGGCGGGGGCGCTGATCACCGGCTGGATCGCGCAACTGCGGCGACAGGGCCTGGCCGTGATCATCGCGGTCATCGTCTGGGGCGCCGCGATCGTCGCGTTCGGCCTGACCCGGAACCTGCCGCTGGCCCTGCTCTTCCTGGCCATCGCGGGCTGGGCCGACGTGATCTCGGCCGTGCTGCGCAGCACGATCATCCAGCTGTCCGTACCGGACCGGCTGCGCGGCCGGCTCGCCGCCATCCAGATCGGTGTCGTCCAGGGCGGCCCGCGGCTGGGTGACCTGGAGGCCGGGGCGGTCGGCAACGCCTTCGGCAACGAGGTGTCGGTCGTCTCCGGCGGCCTGGCCTGCATCGCCGGCGCGCTGCTGCTGTCCCGCCTGCTCCCCGGCTTCCGCACGGTCGAGGTCGGTCCCGGCACCGTGCCCATCGATCCTGAGCCCGCCGATCCCGAGCCCGCCGATCCTGAGCCGGCCGATGCCGATTTCACCGAGGCCGATCTCACCGAGGCCGATCTCACCGAGGCCGCGCCCAGTGCGACGCCCCCGGCTGGCCCGCCCCACCAAACCGCGGCGCGGTCCCCCGGCGAGCCGGGCCAGTAGCCAGGAAGCCGGGCCAATGAGCCGGTTCAGCAGGCCGGTCCAGTAGGCCGGTTCAGTAGGCTGGGCCAGGGGGGTACGGTCACCAGTTGCCGTGATGGTCGGGCACCAGCCACCAGACCACCGGCACCAGGAGAACCAGCAGGCCGGCGAACACTACGAACACGTGCGCCTGGGAGCACCGTGTCTCAGTGCACCGCCGCGAGCCGCCGCCGCAGCCCCGCCCGCACCTCGGGCCATTCGGACGCGATGACCGAGTAGTAGGCCGTGTCCCGGATCCCGCCGTCCTGGGCGGGGAAGTGCGCCCGCCGGACGCCCTCGTACTGGGCCCCCAGCCGCTCGATCGCCCCGCGTGAGGCGGCGTTGCGGGCATCGGTCTTCAGCGTGACCCGCAGGATCTCCCATACGTCGAAGGCGTGCGTCAGCATCAGCAGCTTGCAGGCCGCGTTGACCCCGGTCCGCTGGGCCGAGGCCGCGTACCAGGTGCTGCCGATCTCCGCGACCGAGGGCGGCCGACCGGCCGAAGGCTCCGGCCCGGCGCTGACCCCGGGCGGCCACGGCGACGGCCAGGCGAAAACGTCCAGGTCGAGGAACCGCGTCGAGCCAACCACGCGCTGGTCGGCCAGCCGCCGCACCGCGAACGGCACCGCCCGGCCCTGGTCCCGGCCCACCAGGGCCTGCTGCACGTAGCGTTCCGCGTCGGCCAGCCCGTCGGGCACCCAGGTGTAGCCGAAGCTGCCGGGTTCTTCCGCGGCCGCGGCGGCCAGCGCCGCCGCGTGCCCGGCCGTGAGCGGCTCGAGCCGGACGCCCGCCCCTTCGAGCACGAACGGTTCCAGCATCAGTATTCCCACTCCGACACGAGCTGGCCGAGCAGGACCTCGTCGGCGAACGCGCCGTTGACCCAGGCCGACTGGCGCAGTACGCCCTCCCTGGTGAAGCCGGCGCCGGCCGCGGCCCGGAGCATCGCCTCGTTGTCGGCCAGCGTCTCCACCTGCAGCCGGTGCAGGCCGCGGATCTCGAACCCGTACCGGCACAGCACCCGCACGGTGTCGGTGCCGAGGCCCCGGCCGCGGAACGACGGCCGCAGCGAGATCCCGACGTGCCCGACGCGGTTGTGGGTGTCGACCCCCCACAGCAGCGCGTCCCCGGCCAGTTCCTCGCTGGCCAGCTCGACCACCGAGAAGTGCGCTGGATCAGCGGCCGGGTCGGTGATCCGGTACGAAGACGCCGCCGATCCGGGCGGGATGGGCCGCCAGGGCCGCGAGTCGCCCCGGCTGTAGGTGGCCGCGTCATCGTGCAGTTCGGCGTCCAGGACGGGGATGTCGCTTTCCCGCCGGGCCCGCAGCGCCACTACCTCACCAGTAAGCATGCCGCCGTTCATACCGGGTCAGTGGCCGCCGATCAACCCGATTTGCCGTCGCTGCCGGTCCCGCGCCGGCGTGTCTTCCAGGATGCTGAACGGGCCTTGGTCCGGACTCGCACCCGCTGGAAGCGGGACACGGGCTTGCGCTCATCCGACCAGTCGTCCCAGGCCAGGCTGGGGGCGGGCAGCTCTGGGGCGGTCAGGAAAGCAGGCTCACCATCCAGGTCCAGCGCCTCGAGCGGAGATTCGGCGGCGGCGTCCCGGCGGGTCAGCGCGGGCAGGTTCCACTTCTGCTGGACCAGCTTGAGGATCGAGGTGTGGTCGAAGACCGTGCTGGTCACGTGGCCGGGCCGGGCGTAGGGGGACACGATCACCGCCGGCACCCGGAAGCCATACCGGTCGTAGCCGGCCGGTCCGGCGTCGGCATCCGCTACCTTCTTCAGGTAGGACCCGATGAACGGGCGTAGCATGCCCCGGAACCACCGGGGTGACGACAGCAGCGGATTGTGCGCGGGCACGTCGTCCGGCGGGATCGCCTCCGGCGGCGCCACGTGGTCGTAGTAGCCGCCGCCCTCGTCGTAGACCCAGAGCAGCAGGGTGTGCGGCCAGCCCTTGCCGTGCATGACGTGCCGGATGACCTCGGCCGCGAAGCTCTCGCCCTTGCGGATGTCCTGCGGGTTCTCCTCGGAGTACGCGTCGAAGTCGGGGTCCACGATGCTGAAGCCCGGCAGCGTGCCCGCGTCCGCGTCGGCGAAGAACTGCTGGGTGCGCCGCAGGTGCCGGACGCACCCCGCCATCCCCAGCGGATAGAGGTCCGCGGTGAACTGCTTGTTGCCCTGCACGTTCCTGGCGACTCGCGGCACATACCGGCCCAGCCGGGCCACCCCCCGGGCCGCCCGCAGCCCGTGCTGGCCCAGCACCCGCTTGAACAGCACCCGGGACGGCTGCACGTTGTGGTAGTTGGCCCAGCTGATGCCGCGCCGGGTCAGCATGTCGAAGATCGTCCCACCCGGCGGCAGGTCGAGGATGTCCCACGGCATGTCGTCGATCAGCCCGTGCGCGGTGCCGGCGATCATGAACCGCCGATTCGGGAACGTCGGCCCCAGGCAGGCGGAGAACCAGCGGTCGGCCAGCGGGAACGTCCGCGCCAGCCCGTAGTAGAAGGGCAGGTCCTCCCCGGTCCAGTAACCCATCGGCACGGCGGGGTCCGCGCCCGGCACGAGCTTCTCCACGCTGCGCACGAACCCGTTGCAGGTGCCGCCGTCCCACTGGATGTGCGCGGCGTTCCAGCTCTGCACCGGATCGTCCTTGACCTGGCTGGTCGAGCGCAGGTGATGGGCGGTGACCGGGGTGCCGTCCGCCCGGGGGTTGGCCGCCTTCTCGTTCCCGCCCCCGTTCTTGTCCGGCCCGGACGGGGGCAGCCCGTCACCTCGGCCTTTCAGCATGCCGAGGTAGTTGTCGTAGGAGTGGTTCTCCATCATCAGCACCACGATGTGCCGGATGCCCGGGAGCAGGTCGCTGCCCTCGGGCAGGTCAGGCCGCGGCCGGACGCCCGGCTCCGCGGGCGCGGGGCCACTCCGCCGCCTGATCTCACGCCGTTCCAGCGATTCCCACATGCCGGTTCCTCCCTGGGCCGGGGAGATCGTCTCACGCCCGGCCGCCGTACCGTTCTTCTGCCCCAAAAGCGCGCGAACAGTGCAAAAGACGGCCACCTTCCCTGCTGGTCACCACGAGCCCCAGGCCAGGCTGGGGGCGGGCAGGTCTGGGGGCTGGCCGAACGCGGGCTCGCCATCCAGGTCGAGGGCGTCCAGCGGGGACTGCGCGGCGGCGTCCCGGCGGGTCAGCGCGGGCAGGTTCCACTTCTGCTGGACCAGCTTGAGGATCGAGGTGTGATCGTAGACCGTGCTGGTCACGTAGCCGGGCCGGGCGTAGGGGGACACGATCACCGCCGGGACGCGGAAGCCGTACCGGTCGTAGCTGGTCGGCCCGGCGTCGGCGTTGGTCAGCTCGGTCAGCGCCGCGCGGAGCAGTGGCCGCAGCAGCGCCCGCAGCCACGCCGGCCAGGCCAGCACCAGGTCCCTGCCGAGAACGTCGTCGGGTGGGACGGCCGCGGGGGGCGGCACGTGGTCGTAGTAGCCGCCGTGCTCGTCGTAGGTCCAGATGAGCAAGGTGTCGGCCCAGCCCTTGCCGTGCAGGACGTGCTTGACCACCTCGCTGGCGAAGCTCTCGCCCTTCCTGATGTCCTGCGGGTTTTCTTCGGAGAAATCGCCGAAGTCAGGGTCGACGATGCTGAACGGCGGCAGCGTGCCGGCGTCCGCATCGGCGAAGAACTGCTTCGTTGTGCGGAGGTGGCGTACGGCGCCGGCCAGCCCGAGCGGGTACAGGCCAGCAGTGAACGACTTGTTGCCGCGCTCCGCGTGCACGATGGCGGGGAACAGCCGCCCGAGCTGGGCGATCCGCCGGGCCGCGATCAGCCCCGCCGCACCCAGGGACCGCTTCAGCAGCAGCCGCGTCGGGTTCACGTTGTGGTAGTTGACCCAGCCGATCCCGTTGCTGGTCAGGTGGTCGAAGATCGTCCCGGCCGCCGGGTAGTCCACCAGGTCCCAGGGCAGGTCGTCGATCAGTCCGTTCGCGGTCCCGGCGATCATGAACCGCCGGTTCGGGAACGTCGGCCCCAGGCAGGAGCAGAACCAGTGGTCGGCCACCGGGAAGGTGCGGGCCAGCCCGTAGTAGAACGGCAGGTCCTGCCCGGTCCAGTAGCCCATCGGCACGGTAGGGTCGGCGCCCGGCACGAACTGCTCGATGCTGGTCACGAAACCGTCGTTGCGGCCGCCGTCGTAACACAGGTGGCTGACGTTCCAGCTCTGCGTGGGGACCCGCTCCAGCTGGACGGTCGAGGCGAGGTGATGCGCCCGGACCGCGCTGCCGTCCTGGCGGGGGTTGGCTACGAGCGGCAGGCCGTCCGGCCCGAGGGCCAGCCCTTCGCCGCGGTCCTCCAGCAGGCCGAGATAGTTGTCGTAGGAGTGGTTCTCCATCATCAGCACGACGATGTGCTTGATCTTCGGCAGCAGGTCTTCGCCGATCGGCAGATCCGGCCGGGGCCGGGAGCCCGGCTCCACGGGCGCCGCCCCGATCCGCCGGCTGATCTCCCGCTGCTCGCGGCGTTCCCACCCGGCATTGAACATGCCGTCGCCTCCCTCGTCCGGAACGATCGTCCCACGCGGAAAGCCTTACGGCACGCCCCTTTTGCGACCGATCCGGCCGCCGGTTGGGGCGTTCAAACGTTGTCCGGCCGGCTACGGTCAGCCACGTGTGTGACGAAACGGGAGATCCCGCCGCGCCGGCCGTGTCCGCCCCCCGGCCCGCGGAAGGACCCGTGGCGGATCCCGTCGGGCTGCTCCCCGTCGACGAGATCACGGTCACGACCCTGGTCGACAACTTCTTCGACGCCCTGCTCGCCTCCTCCGAAGGCGTCACCCGGCCGTCGCCAGCGTCCGGGGCGGTGACGGCCCCGCAGTTCGAATCCGGGCGCACGGTAGCCGGGCTGCGCGCTGAGCACGGCTTTTCCGCCCTGGTCACCGTGCGTCGCGGCGGCACCGAGTCGATGCTGCTGTTCGACACCGGGGTCTCCCCGGACGGCCTGGCCGTCAACGCCGAACGTCTCGGCCTGGGCCTCGGCGACCTGCAGGGCGTGGTGCTCAGCCACGGGCACTTCGATCACGCGGGCGGCTTCGACGGCCTGGCCCGGCTCCGTGGCCGGTCCGGCCTGCCGCTCACCGTCCACCCCGCCGCCTGGACCCGGCGCCGGCTGGCCCCACCCGGCGGGCAGCCGTTCGAGATGCCCACCCTGTCCCCGGGGGCGCTGGCCCGGGAGGGCTTCCAGCTCATCGAGCGGCGCCAGCCGTCCGTGCTCGTTGACGGGAGCGTCCTGATCACCGGCGAGGTCGAGCGCACGACCAGGTTCGAGCGCGGCATGCCGCCGGCCCACCAGGCCTGGGACGGCGGCGACTGGCACCACGACGCGGAGGTCATCGACGACCAGGCGCTCGTCGTGCACGTCCGCGGTCAGGGCCTGGTCGTGCTGTCCGGCTGCGGGCACGCCGGCATCGTCAACATCGTGCGGCACGCCATGCGCCTGACCGGCGTGCCCCAGTTGCACGCGGTCATCGGCGGCTTCCACCTCAGCGGGCCGGCCTTCGAGCCCATCATCGCGCCCACGGTCCTCGCGCTTACCGAGCTGACGCCCGCCATGATCGTGCCCGGCCACTGCACCGGCTGGCGGGCCCAGCACGCCCTCGCCGCCGCCCTCCCGGACGCCTGGGTGCCCAGCAGCGTGGGCAGTTCCTACCGGCTGAGCGCCGCCTGACCGGCCCGGCCCGGCGGGGGCCCCGGCCCGGCCCCGGCCCCTGCCCGGTAGCCTGCTGCGTCATGACGGCCTATTCCGCGGCGGACTGGACCGGTTTCGCGGCCACCGCGGCGACGGCGGCCGCTACCCTGGCCGGCCTGCTGTTCGTCGCGGTGTCGATCAACCTGCAGCGCATCCTGCAGTACCCGAACCTGCCCGGGCGGGCCGGGGAGACGCTCATCTTCTTCGCTTTCGCGCTGATCGTCACCCTGCTGGTGATCGTCCCCGGTCAGCCCCGTCCGGTACTGGCCTGGGAGCTCGTGGCCGCGGGGTTGCTGATCGGGGCCACGGCGCTGCTGATCGACCTGAAGTCCGGCCAGTCCAGTGAGGAGAGCCGCGCCGGTCGGCTGGCGACCCGAATCACCCCGATCCTGGTCAGTTTCGGGGGTGTCACGGTCGCCGGCATCACCCTGCTGGCCGGGGGCGGCGGCGGCTTGTACTGGCTGGTACCGGGCGTACTGGCCGCCATCGTCGGCGGGCTGGGCAACACCTGGGTGCTGCTGGTCGAGATCCTGCGCTGACCTCCTTGTCCCGCTCGCTGGCCAGCTGGATGCGGAAGTAGCCCGCGTTGCTGCCGAACATGCTCGGCAGCAGGTCGTTACCGGCCCCGCCGGAGCGCTCGCTACCTTGGTGAATGCGGCCGCCGGCGGGGGAAGCAGGTTCTGCGCACGCTCGGTGCTCCGGGGGAGCTGGCCGTCGGCCTGGATATGGCCGGGACGAGGGGAGCTGAGCTGATGTCCGCCGTACTGTGGTTTCGCCGCGATCTGCGCCTGGGTGACCATCCGGCGCTGCTGTCCGCCGCCGAGGAGGGACCCGTGGTCGGCCTCTTCGTACTGGACGACGCGCTGCGCCGGCCGTCCGGGGCGCCGCGCATCGCTTTCCTGTACCGGACGCTGCGCGCCCTCGATGAGCTGCTGCGTGAGCACGGTGGGGCGCTCACGGTCCGGCGCGGCAAGCCGGAGAACGTGGTCCCCGCAGTCGCGCGCGAAGCCGGCGCCTCCTCGGTGCACATCAGCGCGGACTTCGCCCCCTACGGCGCGGCCCGCGACCAGCGGGTCGCCGCCGCGCTGGGGGACACCCCGCTGGTGCGGACCGGATCGCCCTACGCGGTAGCCCCAGGCCGGGTGACCAAGGGGGACGGGACGCCGTTCAAGGTGTACACGGCGTTCTACAAGGCCTGGACCGAGCATGGCTGGCGCACGCCCGCGGCGTCCCGCCCGGGCGACGTCAGCTGGCGGGCCCTGGGCGGCACCGGCATCCCGAACGACCCGGACCTGCCCGCCGGGCTGACCCTCCCGGAGGCGGGGGAGGCCGCCGCGCTAGCGGCCTGGCACCGGTTCCGCGGGGGTGGCCTGGCCGGCTACCCGAAGGAACGCGACCGGCCCGACCTGGACCACACGTCGCGGATGTCGCCGTACCTCAAGTTCGGCTCGATCCACCCGCGCACGATCCTGGCCGGCATCGGGCCGGGGGATTCGGCCTACCGGCGGGAGATCGCCTGGCGGGAGTTCTACGCCGCGGTCCTGCATTTCTGGCCGGAGAGCGCCCGCGAGTACTTCCAGCCGGCCATGGCCAAGATGCCGTACGTGATCGGTAAGGCCGCCGACGACGCCCTGGCCGCCTGGGCCGCGGGCCGGACCGGCTACCCGATCGTGGACGCCGGCATGCGGCAACTGCTCGCCGAAGGCTGGATGCACAACCGGGTCCGGATGATCGTGGCCTCGTTCCTGGTCAAGGACCTGCACATCGAGTGGACGCACGGGGCCCGGCATTTCATGCGCCACCTGGTCGACGGCGACCTGGCCAGCAACCAGCACGGCTGGCAGTGGACGGCGGGCACCGGCACCGACGCGGCGCCCTACTTCCGGATCTTCAACCCGGTCGCCCAGGGCGCCAAGTTCGACCCCGACGGGGCCTACATCCGCCGCTACGTCCCCGAGCTGGCTGGCTTGCCGGGCCGCGAGATCCACGAGCCGTGGCTACGCCAGGACGGCCTGCCGGACGGCTACCCGGAGCGGATCGCGGACCACGTGAAAGAGCGCAACGAGTCGCTCGCGGCCTACCAGTCCCTGCGCGGCCGCTCCTGACCGCTGATCAAGCCGAACCGGGCCCGGACACCCGAGGTGCCCGGGCCCGGTATTTCCCGAGCGGGAGAGCTCCCGCTACAGCCGGAAGCCGAAGAATATGCCGCCGTGGAGCAGCATCAAGCTGTGGGGGAACGCGAGGATCAACACCTGTAAACACCCCCATGGGCATTGGGGCCCGCTGCCCGCACGCCGGCCACGCCCGCCCGCTCAGTGCAGGCCGACCGCTTCCTCGGCCAGCTTGCCGCCACGCGAGGAGATGTCGGCCAGCTGGTCGTCCACCCACCGGTGCACGTCGTGGGTCTGGACGTAGGCGGCCATCTCGGCGATGGCCGCCCGGCGGGCCTCGGCCGGCTGCCGCAGCCCGCGCTCGATGCGGTACGACAGCCCCTCGACGTCGAACGGGTTGCAGAGGACGGCCTGCGGCAGCTCGCCCGACGCGCCGGTGAACTCACTGAGCACCAGCACCCCGTCCTCCCCGCGTGCCTGCTGGACGGTCACGTACTCCTTGCAGACCAGGTTCATGCCGTCGATCAGGGGGGTGACGAGCAGGGCGTCGGCCGCCGCGTAGTAGGCGGTGAGCTGCTGCTGGGTCAGGCCCCGGTACAGGTAGTGCACGGGTACGTCGTTGCCGGGCTGGGTGAACCGCCCGTTGATCCGCCCGATGTTCTGCTCGACGGAGGCGCGCAGCTGGCGGTACTCCCGCACGTTGTCCCGGCTGGGCACGGCGACCTGCAGAAAGGCCAGGCTGGTCCGGTACTCGGGGGTGCGCTCCAGCAGCATCTCCACGGCCAGCAGCCGTTCCACGATGCCCTTGGTGTAGTCGAGGCGGTCGACCCCGAGCAGCAGGGCACGGCCGGCGAACTGGTCGATCAGCGCGGCCACGTCGGCGTCGGTCTCCGGCGCGGTGGCGTGCCGGATGAAGTCGGCCGCGTCGATCGAGATAGGTGCGGCGACGGTCTCCACCAGCCGGCCGTCGGGCAGCGCGATCGCCGTCCCGCGCACCTCGATGCCCGAGCCGGACAGCAGCCGCCCGCAGGCCTCTACGAAGTTGCTGCGGTACCGCTCGGTGTGGAAGGACACCACGTCCGCCCCCAGCAGCCCGACCAGGATCTGCTCCCGCCACGGCAGCCGGGCGAAGATGTCCGACGGCGGCCAGGGTACGTGCAGGAAGAACCCGATCGGCTGCTCCGGCCGCCGCCCGCGGATGAACTGGGGGACCAGCATCAGGTGGTAGTCGTGTACCCAGGCGAGCGCATCCGGCTGCTCGGCCAGGGCCGCCAGCGCCCGGTCGGCGAACACCGCGTTCACGTCCCGGTAGGTGGACCACCAGGATCGCTCGAAGCGGGGCTTCTCGATCGCGTCGTGCAGCAGCGGCCACAGCGTCGCGTTGGCGAAGCCGTGGTAGTAGTTGCGGATCTGGGTGCCGGACAGGCTGATCGGCTGTAGCCGCACGCCGGAGTCCGGCAGCGTCGGCGGCATGCCCTTGGTGCCGCCGTCCCAGCCGACCCAGGCCCCGGAGCGCGTGGTCATGACCGGCCGCAGCGCGGTCACCAGGCCGCCCGGCGACAGCTCCCAGCCGTCATCGCCGTGCTGCACCGGGAGCCGGTTGGCCACGGCTACCACCGGCCGGTCGTCTGCGCTGGCCTCAGTCACCGCGCCACCGTACCGCGTGTGCGGGTCACCGGTCGCGGCGCCGGCCCAGGATGCTGTCCGGCAGCGACGCGAGCAGGTCGGCTGGCCCGTCGTACACGGTGGCGGCGCCGGCGCCGAGCAGCTCGTCCCGGCCGATGCCCCCGCTCAGCAGCGCGATGCACGCCACCCCGGCCTTGACGCACGCCTGCACGTCCCAGACCGTATCGCCCACGAACACGGCCGCTTCGGGACCGGTCCCCGCCTTCTCCAGCGCGACCTGCACCAGGTCCGGGGCCGGCTTGCTCCGGCTCACGTCGGCCGAGGAGGTGGCGGCGTCGATCGCATCGTCCGCGTCCAGCGCCGCCCGCAGCGCGGTGAACTCCCGCTCGTCGGCGGAGCTGGCCAGCACCACCCGCAGCCCGCGCTTCTTGCAGGCCCGCAGCAGGTCCGGGGCCCCGCGCAGCGGCCGCTGCCGGGACCAGTAGGTCGCGTACAGCGCGCTGTGCGCGGCGCGCATGCTGCCGTCCTCGTCCCGGTCCCGGTCCTCCGGCAGCAGGGCGTCCAGCAGCTGGTCCGAGCCCCTCCCGATGGCCCGGTGTATCCGGGCCATCGGCACGTCGAACCCGGCCTGCCCGAAGGCCTCCCACCAGCACACGACGTGCAGGTAATTCGTGTCCACCAGGGTGCCGTCCACGTCGAAGAGGACGGCTGTCAGCGACCCGTTCATGACCACCCCGCTACCCGCCCGCCCCGCCCGCAACACGTTCTTCAAGGCCGAGGCCCGCCACTAGCTGGCGGCGGACCCGTCCGCTCGGTGCGCTGGCCCGCTCCGCATTACCCTCGGCGTGTGAGCACCTCGCAGCAAGCGCCGATCCGGTGGGGCATCCTCGGCCCGGGGAACATCGCCCGCACGTTCGTCGAGGACCTGCTGCTGCTCGACGATCACACCGTCGCCGCGGTCGGCTCCCGGGACCTGCCCCGCGCGCAGGCGTTCGCCGCGCAGTACGGGATCGGCCGGCCCTATGGCTCGTACGCCGACCTCGCGGCCGACGACAGCCTCGACGTCGTCTACGTGGCCACGCCGCACTCGGGGCATTACGGTGCGGCCCGGCTGTGCCTGCTGGCCGGCCGGGCGGTGCTGGTCGAAAAGCCGTTCACGGTCACCGCCGCGCATACGGCCGACCTGATCGCGCTGGCCCGTGACCGGCACCTGTTCGCCATGGAGGCGATGTGGACCCGGTTCAACCCACTGGTCCGCGAGGTCGCCGACCGGGTCCGGGACGGGGCCATCGGCGAGGTGACCTCGGCCGAGATCGACTGCGCCGGTGCGCGGGAATACGACCCGGAAAGCCGCCTCTGGAGCGCTGAGCTGGCCGGCGGTGCGCTGCTCGACCTCGGGGTGTACCCGATCTCGTTCGGCGCGATGCTGCTGGGGGAGCCGGACGAGGTGCACGCGGTAGCTGCGCTCGCGCCCACCGGGGTCGACGAGAACACCGCCGTCATCGCCCGCTACCCGGGCGGGGCGGTCGGCCTCTACCACTGCGGCCTGCGGGCCGGCTCACCGCAGGCCGCCACCATCGTCGGGACCGGCGGCATCATCACCGTCGGGTCGCCGTTCTACCGCCCGGAGCGGTACACCCTGCAGCGCACTGGCGCCGAGCCGGAGACCACCACGGCCACGCTCACCGGGCACGGCTTCGTATACGAGGCCCAGGAGGTCGCCCGCTGCCTGCGGGCCGGCCTGCCCGAGTCCCCGGTGCTGCCCCTGGACCAGACGCTGGCCGTCATGCGCACCCTCGACGCCGCCCGAGCCGAGACCGACGCCGGCGGCGCGGCCCCGGCCTGACTGCTGACCAGGCCCGTCGCGCCCGATGGCCGGGCCTGTCGGCCTCCCGCGCCGCCGCTTGGCGCCGCTTTAGGGCCCATCCGCCGCACCGGATCCGGACGTACCGTGCCGCCTATGCCGCATCGGCGCACGGCATGGTGTTAAATAGCCGTGGTTGTCGTCGAAGTTCGTTGTCCGTGCCACGGTGCTTGCGAATTTGACAGCGGGCGCCACATAACCCTCATGGAGCCAATCCTTCGAGGCCGGCGGTCGCAGCAGCCCGGGGACACACAAGTGGACCCGAAGATCGCAGTAGGAGATTGGGAATGGCAGAGGGAACCGTTAAGTGGTTCAACGCTGACAAGGGCTATGGCTTCATCGCACCAGACGACGGCTCCGCCGACGTCTTCGTGCACTTCTCGGCGATCCAGGCTGACGGCTACCGCAGCCTGCAGGAGAACCAGAGGGTCGAGTTCTCCGTCGGCCAGGGCAGCCGGGGCCCGCAGGCGGAGCAGGTGCGCCCCCTCTAACGAGCTTGCTTGAGCTCTGCCCGCCGGCCGCGTCCCATCCGCAGGCTGACCGCTAATCACGGTCTGACCTGCGCGGGGCGCGGCCGGCGGTGCTGTTTACCGGGGTTTGGCCCTGCGGTCAGGTGCTCAGGATTGGGAGACGGGGCGGCTTTTCCGCACATGCTGCGGAAAAGCCGCCCCAGCTTCCGGGTGCCCGGGTGGCCTGCCCCGGTCAGCCGACCCGGCCGGTGCCGGTGGGGCGGATCTCGTCGGCCGCGGCCGGGTGGCGGGCGGCGGGCACCGCGGTGCCGTTGAGGAAGGCCTGGATGGGCAGGGTGGCGGCACCGCGCGCGACCGCGTCCGGCCCGAGACGACCCACGGTGATGGTGGTTTCGGCGAACGGGTGGGCCAGGGCGTGCTCGCGCGCGGAGGCGCGGATGGCGGGCAGCAGGTGATGGCCGAGCAGCAGGCCGGCCCAGCCGCCCAGGATGATCTGGTCGGGGCTGTACAGGTTGATCAGGTCGGCGAGCCCGGCCCCCAGGTACAGGGCCGTCTCGTCCAGGACCTTCGCCGCCTCGGGCGAGGTGTCGGCCAGGGCGACGAGGGCGGCCAGGGCGGTCTCCTCGTCGTCGCCGGGCAGCGGCAGGCCGTAGCGGTCCAGGATCGCCTCGGCCCCGACGTAGGCCTCGAGGTGGCCCAGCGACCCGCATCGGCAGTCACGGCCGCCCACCACGATCGTGGTGTGCCCCCACTCGGTGCCGCTGGAGGCGCCGGCCCGTTCGGTGGCACCGTTGCCGATGATGGACGCACCGACCCCGGAGCCGATCAGGCAGACCACCGCGTGCCGTGCGCCCTGCCCCGCGCCGAACCACAGCTCGGCCAGCCCCATCGTGTTCGCGCCGTTGTCGATGTACAGCGGCAGGTCCGTGCCGGCCCGCAACAGCCGTTCCAGCGGCACGCCGTCCCAGCCGTAGGTCTGCCCATACAGCACGGTCTCGGCGCCGTGCTCGACCACACCGGGCACGCCCACCCCGACCCCGAGAATGGCCCCGGGCGCCACGCCGCTGTCGGCCAGCACCGCCGCCAGGCAGGACAGGATCTTCTCGACCACGACATCGACGCCGTGCTCGCGTGGCTCCAGCGGGTAATCGGCGTTGGCCCGCACCGTCATGGTCAGGTCGAACAGCTCGGCCCGGATCCGGGTCTCGCCGACGTCGATCCCGACCACGTAGCCGTAGTCGGGGTTGATCCGCAGCAGGACCCGCGGCCGCCCGCCGTCCGAGTCCACCGAGCCCGCCTCGACCACGATGCCCTCGGCGATCAGCTCACGGATCACGTTGCTGACCGACGCCGAGCTCAGCCCGGTCGCCTCGGACAGATCCTGCCGGCTGCACGGCTGGTCGAAGTACAGCGACCACAAGAGCACCGACCGGTTGTCCCGGCGCAGGTCACGAACCGTCCATCGCCTACGCTCCGGCATGAAGATCCCCCTTCGCTCACTTCTTATAATAAGTGCCGAGCGAAAGTGTCTGGTGGTGTGGGGTGGGCCAGTTGCCCCAAGGTTAGGCCATTAGCCCGCCCCGCCCGCTCCTCCGCCGCGCCGTCCGCCCTGCGCAGCCGCGCCATCGCCCTCGGGGGGCCGGGCCTGCCCGGTTAGGCCGGGCCACCGTGCGGCGCCGCGAACGCCGCCCGCTGCCGGTGCGCGGCGATAATGTCGGCGTAGCGTCGGCCGCTGTCCTTCAGCAGCCGCTGCTGGGTGGCGAAGTCGACGTACACCAGGCCGAACCGGGCGTCGTAGCCGTAGTCCCATTCGAAGTTGTCCAGCAGTGACCAGGCGAAGTAACCGGCCAGCGGGACCCCGCGCGCCGCGGCCCGGCCGCACGCGGCCGGGTGCTCCTGCAGGTAGCGCGCCCGGTCCCGGTCGTGGATCCGGCCGTCCGCCGTCACCTGGTCCGCCCAGGCCGACCCGTTCTCGGTGACGTACACCCGCCGTGCCCCGTACTCGGTGGCCAGCCGGACCAGCACCTCCTCCAGCCCGGCGGCTCGGATCTCCCAGTGCAGCATGGTCTGCGGAACGCCGTCGGGCGGCAGTTCGCGCGCGTAGGGGACGCCGCCGCCGGGGTCGTCGGTGATGACGGTGGGGGAGTAGTAGTTCACGCCCTCGAAGTCCAGCGGCGCGGCGATCGTCTCCAGGTCCCGGGGCTGGGCGGGCAGGGCGACCCGGTAGACCTTCTCCATGTCCGCGGGAAAGCCGCGGCCGTGGATGGGGTCCAGCCACCAGCGGTTGACGTGGCCGTCGTAGCGCGCGGTGGCCTCGATGTCCTCGGGCCTGCCGGTGGCGGGCTCGCAGGTGTGCATCACGTTGACGATGCCGACGCGGGCGCCCGCCGCGCCGGCACGGACGGCCTGCACGCCCAGGCCGTGCCCGAGCAGCAGGTGGTAGGACACGGGCACCGCGATATCGATGTCAGCCAGGCCAGGCGCGTGCCGGCCCTCGAGATTGCCGATCCAGGCCGCGCAGCGCGGCTCGTTGATCGTGACCCAGTCTTTGACCCGGTCCCCGAGGACCCCGGCCACCAGCGCGGCGTAGTCGGCGAACCGTTCAGCGGTCTCCCGCGCCGCCCAGCCGCCCCGGTCCTGCAGGGCCTGCGGCAGGTCCCAGTGGTAAAGCGTCGGGAAGGGAGCGATGCCCGCCTCCAGCAGCGCGTCCACGAGCCGGTCGTAGAAGGCGAGGCCCGCCCGGTTGACCGGCCCGTAGCCGTCCGGGATGACCCGCGGCCACGCGATCGTGAAGCGGTAGGCATCGACGCCGAGGTCCTTCATGATCCCGATGTCCCCGGCCCAGCGATGGTAGAAGTCGCACGCGACGTCGCCGGTGTCCCCGCCGCCGGTTTTGCCCGGAGTGTGGGAGAAGGTGTCTCAGATCGACGGGGCCCGGCCGTCCTCGCTGGCCGCCCCTTCGATCTGGTACGCCGAGGTCGCTACGCCCCAGGTGAAGCCAGTTGGTAGCACGCTGAGGTCGTCCATCGACCGCCCTTCTGCTGGTGGGGAACCTGGTGGGAAACCTGACGGGGCCTGGCCGGGTGCCGGGGACGAGGCGCCGGGCGCACGGCTCACTTGACCGCCCCAGAGGTCAGGCCGGATACGAGATAGCGCTGCATGAGCAGGAACCCGGTGACCACCGGCACGCTGACGACCAGGGACGCGGAGACTCGGATAATTCGCTTGGGGAGTAGCTCCTCTTCTGTGAGGCGTGGCTACTAAATTTATGGTCTGATTTAAGGCGTGTGTTAAGTGAGTGCCAAGGGGAAACAGTATGTTTTCGGCCGTCGCCAGCCCAGTCGCAAAGTCCCGCGCCGCGGGGGCCGGCCGACGGCGGCAGCCGGATTTTTCCGCCGGGCGAGCGAAGGAGTTGGTCACAGATGCTGACCCCCCGGGACAGCCGGAGCCGCGAATACCTGCGGCTAGATGGGCTGTGGCGGTTCCAATTTGACCCTGGCGGCGGGACCAGCGGCGAGGGCCACGGCGCGGGCACCGCGCAGCGCTGGTGGACGGCGCCGCTGCCCGGCGGCCGCGAAATGCCGGTCCCGGCCAGCTATAACGATCTCGTCACTGACCCGGCCGAGCGCGAGTTCGTCGGCGACGTCTGGTACCAGCGGGAGGTGCGCGTGCCGGCCTCGTGGCAGGGCCGCCGCATCGTGCTCCGCTGCGACGCCGCGACCCACCGGGGCACCATGTGGGCCGGGGACACGCTGGTCGCCGACCACATCGGCGGTTACACCCCGTTCGAGGCCGACGTGACCGCGCTGGCCCGGTGCGGTGAGCCGCTGCGGGTCACGATGCGGGTCGGCAACGAGCTGACCATGGCCACGATCCCGCCCGGCGTCATCTCCACCAGCGCCGGCGGCCAGCGCACCCAGCGTTATTTCCACGACTTCTTCAACTACGCGGGGCTGCACCGATCGGTGTGGCTGTACACCACGCCGAAGACCTACATCGAAGGCGCCGCGGTCAGCACCGACTTCACCCCGGCCACCGGCGTTGGCCAGGTGCGCTACCAGCTGGACGTGGCGGGCGACGCGGGCGACGCCGGCGCCGCGGGCGGGGCCGCGCTCACCTCCGTGCTGCTGCGTGACGCGGCCGGGCAGGTGGTCGCCCGTGCGGCCGGCCCCGCCGGTGAGCTGGCCGTGCCCCGGGCCCGGCCCTGGCAGCCCGGTGACCCGTACCTGTACCGGCTGGAGGTCACGCACGGCGAAGACGAGTACTGCCTCACCGTCGGGATCCGCACGGTCCGGGTCGCCGCGGACCGCCTGCTGCTCAACGGCGTGCCGGTGCGGCTGCGCGGTTTCGGGATGCACGAGGATGTGGCGCTGCGCGGCAAGGGCCATGACGACGCGCGGATGGTCCGCGACTTCGCGCTGCTGGACTGGATCGGCGCCAACTCATTCCGTACCTCGCACTACCCCTACGCCGAGGAGGTCCTTGACTATGCAGACCGGAAGGGGGTGCTCGTCATCGACGAGACGCCCGCCGTCGGGCTGCACCTCAGCCTGGGGAACATGGGCGACCACGGTGCGCGCACCTTCTCCCCCGAAGCGATCGGGAAGGCGGCCGCCGAGGCGCACCTGGCCGCCATCGGCGAGCTCATCGCCCGTGACCGCAACCACCCGTGCGTGATCGCCTGGTCGATCGCGAACGAGCCCGATACCGCCGAGCCGGCCGCCCGCGAGTACTTCGCCCCGCTGGTGGCCGCGGCGCGCGCGCTGGATCCGGCCCGGCCCGTGTGCTTCGCGAACGTGGCCACCGCCCCGCCGGAAGCCGATGTGGTCAGCGACCTGTTCGACCTGATCTGCGTCAACCGGTACTTCGGCTGGTACGTCAGCCCCGGGGACCTGGAGGCCGCGACGAGGCAGCTGGAGGAGGAGCTCCGGGCCTGGGCGCGGTACGGCAAGCCCATCGTGGTGACCGAGTTCGGCGCCGACGCGCTGCCTGGCCTGCACGCGCTGCCCCCGGTGGTCTGGTCCGAGGACTACCAGGTGGCGCTGATCGCCGCGTCGCTGCGGGTCTTCCGCCGGATCCCGCAGGTCATCGGCGAGCACGTGTGGAACTTCGCCGACTTCGCCACCGCCCAGGCCGTGCACCGTCCCGGCGGCAACCACAAGGGGGTGTTCACCCGTGACCGGCAGCCGAAGGCCGCCGCCTGGCTGCTGCGTGAGCTGTGGGCCAGCGACCCCGCGGCCGCCCCCCGCCCCCCGCGGCGTCCATGATCTGCGTCGGTTTTCCGCAGTATCGGCGGGGAGCAGTTCGGCGAGGCGTTCTTTGCGGCCGGATGTGAGGGTGTAGGCGGTGCGGAAGTCGCGCAGCACGGCCAGGAGGACGTCTTCACGAGCGGAGACGGTCCTGGGGTGGTCGCTGCGCGGGAAAGGGTTCGCCGTCTGGGTGGGATCGGAAGGAGGCGAGTTGCCGGAGCCGCGGCCATTCGAGGGCTGCTTTGGGGGAGGGAACTCCGGGACGTTCCCTCGGCACGATGACAGAGAGCGCCCGTGGCTGGATGGTGCAGCGGACCGGTGTCGGGAGCATGACCGTCTCGCCGTCGATGCCGACGGGGATCTCGGCGGTATCGGCGTCGACGAGGACCTCATCGGCGGTGAGCACGGTCAGCCCGTTACCATGTCCGCGGCGGGCAAGTTCGACCGCCTGCCGGGCGCTGTCTACCCGGACGGCGACCACGCCCAGCACGCCGCCGTCGAGGCGGCCGCGCCTGCCAAGGCCGGCGACGTCCCTCATCTCATACAGGCCGTTGCTGACCAGCAGCGCCTGCGGGCCATCGATTCTGATGCCACCAGCCTGAGCGGACAGCCGGGCGCCGCGGTGGCCGTGGAGCAGGTCGGGCAGCATCTGCAAGGTAGTGCCCCGCTTGTCGTCCCGGTACGCGGGGCTGCGCACCACCTCGGCGTAGGCGCCGAACGAGGCGTTGTTGACGAACGTGCGCCCGCCGATGATGCCC
>Ga0302235_10000596_pt1 | contig 28233 bp, 23 predicted proteins | sample II_Palsa_N3_3_FD_193577 | JGI IMG/M metagenome (GOLD analysis project Ga0302235, IMG submission 193577) | Peat permafrost microbial communities from Stordalen Mire near Abisko, Sweden - II_Palsa_N3_3 | ecosystem: Environmental > Terrestrial > Soil > Palsa > Peat permafrost | place: Sweden...
ACGGCGCCATGGCCAGGTCGCTGGACGCGATCGGCAGGCTCTGGGACGCGGTGGCCGACGTCGCCGGCCACGGCGAGGACGTCGGGTTCTGCCTGGACACCTGCCACGCCAACTCGGCCGGCATCGATCTCGCCGACGCGGTCGACCGGATCAAGGCGATCACCGGCCGGATCGACCTGGTGCACTGCAACAACTCGCGCGATGAGTTCGGCTCGGGCCGGGACCGGCACGCCAACATCGCCACCGGGACCATCGACCCGGCGCTGCTGCTCGGCGTGGTCCGCGCGGCAGGCGCCCCGGCCATCTGCGAGACCCCCGACGAGGACGGCGGCCTCGCCGCCGACATCAGCTGGCTGAAGCAGAACCTGCCGAGCTGACCGCCGGCGGCCGGCGGATCCGGAACCGGTCCTCGGCGTGGTCCAGGATCCCGCCGGCCGGGTCGTCTTGGCCGTGGGCACGCACCACGTCCCGTTCGGGAGAAAGAATGTCGCGCACCACGTAGGCGCCGAGCAGGGCTACGGCGAGGAACCTGGCGGCCAGAGAGGCGAAGTACCAGCCGGTGGACAAGCCGGAGTAGCCGGTGACCTGGTTGCCCTGGCCGGCGTAGACGAAAATGAGGTAGCCCCAGATGCCGAAGAAGTAGGCCACCTCGGCCAGCTGCCACAGGACATAGGGCCACAGCCGGGGGCGGGCCAGCACCGCCAGCGGCACCAGCCAGATGACGTACTGCGGCGACCAGACCTTGTTCGTCATCAGGAACGCCGCCAGCACCAGGAAGCACAGCTGCGGCAGGCGCGGCCGGCGCGGCGCGGCCAGCGCGAGCCAGGCGATCGCGGCGCACGCGACGATGAAGAACAGCGCCGACATCCGGTTGAGCGTGCCGAGCTGGGCGTCGCCGAGCACGGGCGCGCGGAAGTACTCGAACAGATACCAGACCGAGCCCCAGTCGGCGCCGCGGTCCTTGCTGAAGACGTAGAACCAAGCCCAGCCGGACGGCGCGACGATCAGCACCGGCAGATCCACCGCCAGCCAGGCCAGGGCGGCCGCGGCGAAGGTCCTGGCGAACTGGCGCAGCTGGCCGGTCCGCAGGCAGAGCAGCAGCAGCGGCCCGAACACCACCAGCGGGTAGAACTTGGCCGCCACCCCGAGGCCGAGCAGGACGCCCGCCCACCAGCCGCGGCGGGCCGCCCACGCGGCCATCCCGAGCGCGGTCAGCGCGAACGCGATCAGGTCCCAGTTGACGAATGCGCTCAGGATCAGCGCCGGGGACAGCGCGACCATCAGCGCCTGCGCCCGGGCGCCCGGGCCTGCCGCCCGCGCGGTCGCGAGCACCCCCGCCACCGCGCACACCGCGAGCAGCAGCACGGTCACGTCGAAGAACTCCCGGCCCCTGATCAGCGGGTTGACGTTCCTGACCAGCCAGGCCGCGGCCTGCATGGCCCCGCCGATCAGGACCGGGTACTCGACCTTATGGCCGGTATAGGGAACCTTCCCCGCCGCCAGCCCCTCGTTGTAGTACAGCGGGTAGATGTCGGTGTAGCAGGCGTCCTGGAACTGCTTGGCGTAGTAATTCCAGGCGCCCGAGCGGCACGGATACTTCTCCGCGAACGCGAGCGCCATCCCGACCACGGACGCGGCGGCGAGCACGCTGGTACTGCCGAGGGCGACCGCGAGCCCCGGCCGCGCGGCGCGGCCGCCAATCCGCGTATCCGCCGACCCCGGGGCTTCGTCCACCCCCATATCTAACCGCGCTTCGGACCTCGTTTGCGCATCCGGCGGCGGACCCACAGGCAGGTCGCGGGCAGCCCCGCGAAGATGCCGCCCACCGTTCCCGCGCCGCCCACCAGGGTGGCGCTGACGCTCTGCTGGTTGTCTTGGGGCGTGCCGCAGGTCACCTGAGACGGATCGCAGCTGTAGGTGGGAAACGGGTCGGGATTCCCCGGCGAGCTCGGCCCCCCGGTCGGGTTGCCGTGGTTCTTCTTCTTGGGCGCGGACACCCGCAGGCCCGACGGGACCAGGTTCCAGGCGGTGCCGGTGAAGACCGGCGCCGGGAACGGCTCTACCCCCAGCGGGACGAACTCGTTCTCCGCGTAGGTGTGCCAGATCGCGGCCGGCCAGGTGCCGCCGAAGCCGCCCTGGGAGTTGCCGCCCAGGTTGTTCAGCGTCTGGTCGGGCTTTCCCGACTGGTTCTCGGTGAAGAGGCCGACCGCCAGGGCCTGGGTCGGGATGGCGCCGATGAAGAACGCCGACTGGGCGTCGTTGGTGGTGCCGGTCTTGGCGATGAGCTCCTGACCGTTGCTCATCGCGGCGGTCGGCGCGGTGCCGTACGGGGCGGTGTCCTCGGACATCGCGTACTGCACCTGGGAGGCCTCATCGGCGTTGAGCGTCGGGCTGCTGTTGAACACCGGGTAGCTGGTGATCTTGATCGGTGTCAGCACGTTGTTCTGCATGATCTTGGTGATCAGGTGCGGGTCGTGATAAACGCCGCTGTCGTCGATGGTGGCCAGCATCGAGGCCTGCTCGATGACGGTCAGCGACGCCTGGCCGAGGGTGACGCCGTACTCGTCCTGCATATCGTCGTGGCCGGTAATTCCGGCCGCGGCCGTGTCCACGCCGAACGCCTGCGCCATGGCGCCCACGTTATTTGTCGCCTTCTCGTTGCCCGCGCCGGCCACGACGTGCCACAGGTCCGAGTAGGCGGTGTTGATCGACTCAGCCATCGCCCGCTGCGGCGTGTACGGCCCGTTCTCCCCCGGGTCGTCGTTGCTGACCAGCCCTGACCACCCGGCTCCGGGTGCTGGCGCGGTGGTCGTCGGGTAGGCCTTGGGTTCCGTGTCAGGCGGGATGTACTGGAAGTTGTAGCCGTCGAGGGTGCTGGTCTGCACGTCCATTCCCTGCTTGACCGCGGTGGCCAGGATGTACGGCTTGAACGAGGAGCCGACCTGCTCGCGGGCCACCCACGCCAGGTTGTACTGGCAGTCGATCTCCCCGCACTCCTTCTTGGTGATGACGCGTCCGGTCCCGTTGTACTTCGACCCGGCGAACCCCGGTCCCGGGTACAGCGCCTGGATCGTGCCGTTGGCCGGATTCTCCAGTACGGCCCCTACGTGCATGTAGCTCTTGAACGAGTAAACAGAGCTGTCTTCGTCGATCGTCGCCTCGTTCTGGCTGACTGCGCGGTAGAGCGCGGCCATCTTGGCGTCGTCGAGGCTAGTGCGGATGACGTAGCCGCCGTCGTCGATCTGCTGCTGGCTGAAGTGGTACACCTGCTCGAGTTCGCTCTTGACCATGGCCAGGACGTACGGGTCCCAGACGTCGGGACCGAAGATCTGCGGCACGTTGTCGCCCGGCCTGGGGAACTTCATCGCGTCCGCCTGCTGCTGTGTCAGGTCGCCCATCTGCACCATGCCGTTGAGCACGTAGTGCCAGCGGGCTTCGAGCTGGGGCTGGAACTGCGGCAGCGGGTACGTGCTCGGCTGCTGGATGATGGCGGCGATCACGGCCGCCTGCGCCGGGTCGAGCTGTGACGCATGCTTGCCGAAGTACGTCTCCGCCGCGGCCTCGACCCCGTACGCGCCGTCCCCCAGGTAGATCGTGTTGAGGTAGTTAGTGAGGATCCACTGCTTGGATTTGTCCTTGCCGACCTTCAGCGCCACGAAGATCTCCTTGATCTTGCGGCCGAATGTCTCCTGGGTGCCGATCCCGGCGTAGTAGTTCCGGACGAATTCCTGGGTGATGGTCGAGCCGCCCTGCAGCGACCCGTCGCCGCCCGTGGCGTCCTCGTAGGCGGCCCGCACGATGCCCGTGGGCGAGACGCCGCCTTCGTTGAAGAAATTCCGGTCCTCGGCGGCGAGCACCGCGTCGATGACGCTCTTCGGGATCTGGTTATAGGTCAGCATCTGCCGGTTGGTGGTGCCGAACCGTCCGATCAGGGTGCCGTTGCTCGATTCGACCACGGACTGCGTGAAGCTGGTCGCGGCCATCGCCTCGGACGGGACCGGCGTCTCCTCGTACGCCACCGCCACCGCGATCGCGCCGAGCACCACGATCGCGCCAAGCCCGGCGAGCAGCACGCCCAGGGCCTTGCGCAGCGTCCAGTGCCGCCACCAGCTGCCCTTGACCTTGGTCTGGGGCAGGCTCCGGTGCCCCGGCCTGCGCAGCCCGCCCGGCCCCGCTGGTCGCCGTGGTCCGGCGGGTCCGGCGGATCCCCGGGGTCCGCCGGGTCCGCCGGGTCCTGGCGGTCCGATGGGTGCGGCGCGGCGACGTCCCGCTTCTGGTGCCTCAGGAGACCAGAGGTCATCGCGGTCGAATGATTCCGGCTCCCAGCTCTGGGTGGCCTCCTGGGGTCCGGCCGGATGCATCCCGGCCGTGCGGGCTCCGGCCGCGTGCGCCCCGGCGGCGCGAGTCCCGGCCGCGTGCGCGCCGGCCGTCCTGGGGGCGGTGCTGCCGGTGCTCCTGGCCTCGCGGGTAACGGCCGTGCGCGCGTGGCTGTCCGGGTAGTCGGCTTCGGGGCTGCGGAAGCCATTGGTGTCCCAGCCGTTGGTGTCATAACCAAGGTCATAATCGATAGTCGCGCCATAGCCGTTCACGCCATAGCCGCCGCTGGGCCCCGAGCGGCCGTGCTCGATTCCGCCTGTTGCCCCCGCATCGCGATACCGAACGTCAAAGTCGTCAGCTTTGCTGCTCACGCGTCCTCGCTGGTGGCTCGGAGGTCGCGGCTGACGGGAATGCGACCTCTACCCGGAAAGCGGGCCCGGCCATCCCTGGAGCCCGCTGAAGTCAAACGTTGCCTCCTGGACCTCGTGTTTACTGGCTGGTCCGCGCACGCCTTCTCCGGCGTACGGCTGGCTCGCCAGTGCCGAGAACGTAAGAGAAAGCGAGGTGGTTCCACCCGCAACTCTGACAGACCTCGACCACGTAGACCCGGAATTCGCCATATTCCGTAGCCATTTCCGCGAGTTCGCGTGCTTGCTTTACCCGTCCCTCGTACTGGCCAAGCTCGTCACCGTAGACATAGGTCACGTGAGTCAGGTTGGTTTTCCTGCAGATCGGACAGCGGTCCTGGGTGGGCTCGCCGTGGAACTTGGCTGCCCGCAGCAAGTACGGGTGAGCATCGCAGACATCGGTGACCGTCGTACGCCCGGAGAACACGGACGCGAGCGTGGCCCGGCGGGCCAGCCCGTAGTCCACAACGGAACGCCTTGACGTCATATCCGCCAGCGTACGTCGGAACCGCGCCTGAGCCGAGCCCAGATTTGATCATCTTTGCCGCCCGGCAGGCTCGGTAGGCCCCCGGAGCGGCAGAAAACCGGCGTGCGGTGACGAGGAAGCGACCATCCGGTTGCGAGGAAGCGACGCAGCACATAGGATCCATGTATCGGTGCGATACATCGAGGCGATCTAACGAGTAAAGCTATCGCCGCGAGGCATCGTGCCGACACATCATAGTGATACATCCACCTTCGGGGGAAAGCGTGGGACGCAACCGCTCAGGCGTACTCGAGCTAGCCGTGCTCGGGGAGCTTAACAGAACCCCGATGCACGGCTACGAACTGCGCAAACGTCTTTCGGCCGTGCTTGGCGCGTTCCGTGCGCTTTCCTACGGATCGCTGTATCCGTGCCTGCACGAACTTCTCGCCGCCGGGCTGATCGCGGAGGAGCACGACGAGGCGGGGCCGCTGAACCCGGCGGCCCCGACCGGGACCGCGCGATCGAGATCCGGCCGCCGGTCGCTGAAGGCCTACCGGCTGACCGCCGAAGGCAAGGAGCGGCTCGCCGAGCTCCTCGGCGAGGGCGGTCCCGCGGCCTGGGAAGACGACGGGTTCGGTGTCCATTTCGCGTTCTTCGGGCAGACCAGGGCCGATGTCAGGCTCCGGATCCTCGAGGGCCGCCGCAGCAGGCTCGAGGAGCGCATGGAAGCTATCCGCGCGGCCTTTACCCGCACCAGGGAGCGGGTCGATAGCTACACCCTGGAACTGCACCGGCACGGCCTGGAATCGGTGGAACGAGAAGTCCGATGGCTGAACGAGCTGATCGCATCAGAGCGGCAGTCCGGAGGACCAGACAACATTTCCGAGAAGGAGTCATCCTGATGGGTAAGGTGCGCATCGCCATCGTGGGGGTGGGTAACTGCGCTAGTTCGCTCGTGCAGGGACTTGAGTACTACAAAGACGCCGACGACGGCGCCCGGGTTCCCGGCCTCATGCATGTCCGGTTCGGCCCGTACCACGTCAGCGATGTCGAGGTCGTGGCCGCGTTCGACGTCGACGCGAAGAAGGTCGGCTGTGATCTCGCCGACGCCATCGGCGCGAGCGAGAACAACACCATCAAGTTTGCCGAGGTGCCGCTGACCGGGGTGACCGTCCAGCGCGGCCCGACCCTGGACGGCCTGGGCGAGTACTACCGGGAGATCATCACCGAATCAGACGACCCGGCCGTGAACGTGGTCCAGGCCCTGCGCGAGTCCGGTGCCGACGTTCTCGTCTCTTACCTGCCCGTCGGTTCGGAGCAGGCGGACCGCTACTACGCCCAGTGCGCGATCGACGCGCACGTCGCGTTCGTGAACGCGCTGCCGGTGTTCATCGCCTCGGACCCCGCCTGGGCCGCGAAGTTCACCGAGGCTGGCGTGCCGATCATCGGGGACGACATCAAGTCCCAGGTCGGCGCCACCATCACGCACCGCGTGCTGGCCAAGCTGTTCGAGGACCGCGGGGTCGAGCTGCTCCGCACCTACCAGCTGAATTTCGGCGGCAACATGGACTTCATGAACATGCTGGAGCGCAAGCGGCTCCAGTCGAAGAAGATCTCCAAGACCCAGGCGGTGACCTCTCAGATCCCGCACGAGATGGAGCGCGCCGCCGTCCACATCGGTCCGTCGGACCACGTGCCGTGGCTGGATGACCGCAAGATGGCTTACGTCCGGCTCGAGGGCCGGGCGTTCGGCGACGTGCCGCTCAGCCTGGAGTACAAGCTCGAGGTCTGGGACTCGCCCAACTCGGCCGGGGTGATCATCGACGCGGTGCGCGCCGCGAAGATCGCGCTTGACCGGGGCATCGGCGGGCCCGTGACGTCGGCCAGCTCTTACTTCATGAAGTCACCGCCCGAGCAGTTCGGCGACGACGTCTGCCGTGACCTGGTGGAGAAGTTCATCCTCGGGGAGGTTGCCCGCTGACGGGCGAACCCTAAGCTGGACGGGTGGGCCGTCGGCACAATGACACAGGCGTCGTAGCTGGCCGTCCGCAAGTCCCGGAGTCCTCCGAGGCTGGCGGGGCCGGTCTTGGGTCCAGCGGGTCCTCGGAGTCCTTCCTCGGCGATCTGCGCACGGTGCTCGCCGAGCGGGATTTCCGCCGTCTGTTCGCCACCCGGCTCGTCTCGCAGACCGGCGACGGTATCGTCACCGCCGGGGTCGGGACGTACGTGTTCTTCAACGCGGCCTCGTTCCCGAGCCCGGCGGCGGGGGCGGCGGCCTTCACGGTCCTTTACCTGCCGTACTCGCTGGTCGGCCCGTTCGCCGGGGTACTCATCGACCGCTGGTCGCGGCGCCAGATCCTGGTCTGGTCGGCCCTGCTCAGGTCCTCATTCGTGGCGCTGGCCGCGGCCTTCATGGCCGCGGGCAACCGCGGGGTGCCGCTCTACGTCGCGGTGCTGCTGATACTCGGCGTGAACAGGTTCTTCCTGTCCTCGCTGTCGGTGGCGCTGCCGCATGTCGTGGCCGAGGACAAGCTGGTGATGGCGAACTCGGTCTCGCCGACCTTCGGCGGCATCATGGCGACCATAGGCGGCAGCGTCGCCCTCGGCCTCAACGTGGCCACCGGCAACGGCGAGCGCGGCGCCGCGATCACCTTGCTCGTCGGGGGCGGCTGTTACGTGGCGGCGAGCCTGGTCGCGGCCACCATGCCCCGCGACTTGCTCGGCCCGGTACGCGAGCCCGGGGCGCCGCCGCCGGGGCGGCTGCTCGGCGAGCTCGCCTCGGTCGCGGCCGGCCTGGCGGACGGCGCGCGTTATGTCCTGTCGCGCCGCGGCGCGACGGCGGCGCTCGGTGCGACCGGCGGCTTCAGCTTCCTGTTCGGGCCGCTGTTCCTGATGTCGATCCTGCTGTACCGGGACTATTTCTACCGGTCAAGCGTAGGCACGGCCGAGGGTCACGTCGGGGGGCTGGTGATTGCCTCCGGGATCGGCTACGCCTGCGCCGCGCTGATCACCCCGCCGGTCACCAGGCGGCTGTCCAAGCCTGCCTGGATTACCCTGCTGCTGATCGCGAGCGCCGTGGTGACCATCACGCTGGGCGAGACCTTCGTCCAGGTCGCCTACCTGGCCATCGGGTTCTGCCTGTATCTCACCCGGCAGGGCGTGGCGATCTGCGCCACCACGATCCTGCAGGAAGAGGTGAGCGACGCGTACCGGGGCCGGGTGTTCGCCTTCTACGACATGATGTTCAACGTCACGTACGTCATCGGCGCCGCGCTGAGCGCGGCCTTCATGCCGGCCGACGGCCACTCTCCGGTCATCATCGGCCTGGTGGCGGCCGGATACCTGGTCGCCGCGGCCGGATACTGGCTGGCCGGCGGCCGAGGTCAGTCCTCGCCAGGCTCCGGGCCCGCGGGCACGATACCCTCGGCGGCCGCCCAGCGCAGCAGTTCCTGAGTCACCCGCTCCCGGCCGAGCTCGCCCTCCTCGAGCCGCAGCTCGAGCAGGAAGTTGTAGGCCCGGCCCACCAGCGGGCCGGGAGGCACGCCGAGGATGCGCATGATCTCGTTGCCGTCAAGCTCCGGCCTGATCCTGGCCAGCTCCTCCTGCTCGCCGAGCTCGGCGATCCGCCGCTCGAGCGCGTCGTACGCGCGGGCCAGCCGCTGCGCCTTCGCCCGGTTCCTTGTCGTGCAGTCGGCCCTGGTCAGCACGTGCAGCCGGGTGAGCAGCGGCCCGGCGTCGCGGACGTAGCGGCGGACCGCGGAGTCCGTCCACTCGCCCTCGCCGTACCCGTGGAACCGCAGGTGCAGCTCGACCAGCCGGGACACGTCCTCCACCACGTCCTTGCTGAAGCGCAGCGCGGTCAGCCTGCGCCTGGTCATCCTGGCGCCGACCACCTCGTGCAGGTGGAAGGCCACCCGCCCGTCCGGCAGCAGGGACCGTGTCCGCGGCTTGCCGACGTCGTGCAGCAGCGCGGCCAGCCGGACCCTCAGGTCGCCGTCAAGCCCGTAGGCCGGCTCGAGCGCGATGGCCTGCCGCAGCACGGTCAGGCTGTGCTGGTAGACGTCTTTGTGCCGGTGGTGTTCGTCGGCCTCCATCCGCAGCCCGGACACCTCGGGCAGCACCTGCTCGGCGGCTCCGGTCTGGACCAGCACGTCGATGCCGAGCGCGGGGTCAGCCGTCAGCATCAGCTTGGTCAGCTCGCTGGTGATCCGCTCCGCGGACACGATGGCCAGCCGGTCCGCCTGGTCGGTCATCGCGGCCCGCACCTCCGGCGCGACCTCGAATCCCAGCTTGGCCGCGAACCGGGCCGCGCGCAGGATGCGCAGCGGATCATCGCCGAACGACTGCTCCGGCCGTCCCGGGGTCCGCAGCACCCTTTCCCTGAGCGCGTCGAAGCCGCCAAACGGATCGGCGATCTCGTATCCGGGCAGCCTGGCCGCCATCGCGTTGATGGTGAAATCCCGGCGCCCCAGGTCCTCCTCCAGCGACCGGCCGTACTGGACATCGGGCTTGCGTGAGGCCCGCCCGTACTGCTCGCTGCGGTACGTGGTGATCTCGAAGAGAGAATTTCCCTTCCGCAGCCCGACCGTGCCGAAGGCGATCCCGACCGTCCACGTCTTGTCGGCCCAGTCCTTGGTCAGCTCCAGCACCTGCTCCGGCGTCGCGTCCGTGGTGAGGTCAAGGTCACCAGGCCGCTGACCGAGGAAAACGTCCCTGACCGGGCCGCCGACCAGGGCGAGCTCATGCCCGCGGTCCGCGAACAGGCGGCCGATTCCGGCCACGTCGGGAACCCGCTCGCGCAGGAGCGCGGCGGCTGCCTTCCGCTGTTCGGGGTTCATGGGCACGGCCATCGAGAGTATCGACAAGCACGGGCTCCGCGCGAACGGCAATACCATTCCAGATGTGCACGGCTTGCTCACGGCGAAGGTCAAGGCGACGGTGAAGGCGACGGTCAAGCGGCGGACCCTGTCCCTGGCCGCCGCCGTCGGGCTGCCCGCGCTGATGATCTCCGCCGGGCTGGCGCTGGCCGGGCCGGCCCCAGCGGCCCAGGCCCGCCCGGCCGATCTGGGGGTTCTGGGGTCGGACCAGGCCAGGACCGGCCGTGTGTCGATCGCCATCACCTCGATGGACCCGCAGTTCGCCGGGCCCGGCGCCACGGTCACCGTCACCGGGACGATCAGCAACGGCACCGGCCAGACCGAGGCCGGGCTTGACGTGCAGCTGTACACGTCGCCGACCCGGTTCTCCTCCCGCGACGGCATGGATTCCTTCCTCACCCGGGGCGTGGACGGCAACCTGGAAGCGGCGGGCACCCCGTTCCTCCTCTCGACCAGCGTGAAATCGGGCGCGACCGCGCACTGGAGCGCTTCGTTCGGCGTCAGCGCGGTCGGGATGAGCGAGTTCGGGGTCTACCCGGTCGTCGCCCAGCTACAGGACGACATCGCCGGCAGCGTGCTGACCTCGGCCCAGACGCTGCTGCCGTTCTGGCCCGGGCAGCGGGCCGCGGGCCTGCTGTCGCCGCTGAATATCTCCTGGCTGTGGCCGCTCGTCGATCAGCCGCACCATCAGGTGTGCGCCGCCCTGACGAATAACGACCTGGCCGCCACCCTAAAGCCGGGAGGCCGCCTGTCCGCCCTGGTCACCGCCGGGGTGAGCCACCCTGCTGCCGACCTGACCTGGTTCATCGACCCGGCGCTGCTCAGCGACGCCGCCACGATGACCAAGCCGTACACCGTGGGCGGCACGCCCGACTGCACCCGGGCCACCCAGGAGCCGGCCAGCCAGGCGGCGGCGAGATGGCTCGCCTTGGTCAAGAAGGCTGCCTCGGGCCAGCCGACCGTGATCGCCCCCTACGCCAACGTGGACATGACGGCCCTGGTCCACCAGGGCCTGAACGCCGATCTCGCCAGCGCCTACAGCATGGGCGACTCGGTGGCGCAGAGCATCCTCGGCCGCCCCTTCACGCCGACGATCGCGTGGCCACCCGGCGGGACCGCCGACCTCAGCCTGCTCACCAGCCTGGCCACCGCCGAGAACATCGGGACCGTGGTGCTGAACAGCGGTGAGATGCCGCTTACCGCTACCGGCGTCTACCAGCCGGACAACGCGGCGACCTCGATCACGACGGGTGCCGGGACGTCGATGAACGTCCTGCTCGCCGACGACACGCTGACCGGGGTGCTCGCGGCCGGGGACACAAGCTCCGGCGCGGCGTCCGGCAGCGCTGAGTTCGCCGAAAAGCAGCGCTTCCTCGCCGAGACCGCGATGATCGCGGCCGAAGCCCCCGACTCGGCTCGCTCGGTCGTGGTGGCGCCGCCGGAAAACTGGAGCCCGTCGCAGGGGCTGGCCAGCGACCTGCTCACCGAGACGGCCAGCGCGCCGTGGCTGCAGCCGACCACCCTGCGCAGCCTGCCCACGGCGCATGACACCGACCGCACGGTGCACCGCCAGGCCCTGCCGGCCAGCCAGGCCAGCCCGGCCGAGCTCAGCCGCGGCTACCTGACCATGGTGAAGTCACTCGGCACCCAGCTCAGCGTGTACAAGTCCATGCTCGTCGGCGCCAAGCCGTCCTACCTGCAATCGCTGGACGAGGCCCTGTCCGCGACCGAGTCGGCCGCCTGGCGCGGCCACGGCGCAGCCCAGGGCCAGGCGCTGGCCGGCAGCCTGCAGGAGTACCTCCACAGCGCGGAAGACAAGGTCCGCATCATCACCTCGGCCGAGGTGGCGATGGCCGGCGCGTCCGGGCCGGTCCCCGTCGTGATCCAGAACAACCTGCTGCGTCAGGCCATCGAGGTCCGGCTGAAGGCCAGCCCGGTCAACACCGGCCGCCGCACCTCACAGCTGACCATCGGCCGCTCTGCCGACAGGCTGGTCACGGTCCAGCCCGGGGAGGCCGTGACCGTACGGCTGCCCATCAGCTCGGCCCCGCAAGGACCAACCGTCATCCGGCTCAGCCTCAGCAGCGCGAACGGCACACCGCTGCCGTTCACGCGCACCCAGCTCACCGTGGAGTCGACCAGGTACGGTCGTGCCATCTTGTTCCTCATCGGCGCCGCCATCGGCGTGCTCGTCCTCACCTCGGTGTACCGCGGCGTCCGGCGCCGGCTACGCGACGACGGCCAGGTGGTCTACGAAGAGGCCGATCCACCAGGTAGCGTCGTGACAGGCACCAGCGCGCAACACCCGACGGAGGCACCGGATGACCTGGCCGATGCACGACGCTGGGCCGACGACGCCTGACCCCGGACGCGAGGACCCCCGGCGCGAGGACCCCCGGCGCGAGGACCCGGAAGACCAGGATCAGCGGCCAGACGGGGACGAGCGGCCGCGCCGGGGCCGGCACGCCGGCGCACCTGACCCGCTGCCGCCGCTGGAAGGCCCGATGCCGGGCGGCGGCCCGGCGCCCGCCGAGACCACGCTGCCGCTGGCGCTCAGCTGGCCTGCGCCGGCGCCCAGGACGCCCAGGTTCACGCCGTCAGATCCGGCTGGACCGCCCGGGGCGGCGGGATCGGTAGGTGCGCCGCCCGGCTGGCGCCGGGTGGGCCATCCGTCCGGCGACCCGTCACCCGGTCACGCCCCGCCCCGGGTCCCCCGGCCGGGCCCGCCCGAACCCGGTCCGCCCCGGCCCGGGCCCGCCCCGCCCAGGGCGCCTCAGCCGCAGCGCCCGCAGCCTAGCTTCCAGCCCTTCGACCAGCCAGGCCGTCCCGGCGGACCCAGCGGACCCAGCGGACCCAGCGGACCGCCGACGGGCGGGCGGCCACCCGGTGCGGCCGGTGCGGAGGCCGGGACGCAGCGTTCCAGCCTGGTCCGCTCCGGGACCGGCATGGCCATCGGCACCCTGATGTCCCGGGGCACCGGGTTCCTGCGCACCTTCGTCCTGATCTACGCGATCGGGGTCCTGAACCTCAGCAGCGCGTACAACAACGCCAACACCCTGCCGAACACCGTCTACTACCTCATGCTCGGCGGCATCTTCACCAGCGTGGTGGTGCCGCTGCTGGTCCGGGCGGCCAAACGCGACCCGGACCACGGCGAGGCCTACGCGCAGCGGATGTTCACCCTCGGCGCCGTGGCGCTGCTCGTGGTCACCGTGCTGGCGACGCTGGCGGCAGGCCCGCTGGTCGATCTGTACGCCGGCGGCATCAACGGGCCGCCCGGCAGCCATCTCGCCGCCGAGCACCACCTGATGGTGGTCTGGGCCTACTTCTTCATTCCGCAGATCTTCTTCTACGGCATGAGCTCGCTCATCGGGGCGATCCTGAACACCCGCGGCCGGTTCGCGGCACCGATGTGGACCCCAGTCCTCAACAACCTGGTCGTGATCGTCGTCGGCGGTCTGTACGTGGTCACGGTGGGCCTGAACAAGGAGCCGTGGACGATCTCGGCCACGGGCGTGCAACTGCTCGGGATCGGCACCACGCTGGGCGTCGTCGCGCAGACCGTCGCGCTGTTCCCCTCGCTGCGAGGGGCCGGCTTCAGGTGGCGGCCGACGCTGGGGTTCCGCCGGGCCGAGGTCTCCGAGATGGGCCGGATGGCCAGCTGGATGACGGTCTACGTGGTCTCCCAGTGGGCCGCCACCCTGATCGTCCAGATCCTCGCGAACAAGGCCTCGGCGGGCAGGAACGGATATACCGCCTATTCCGTGGCCTGGCAGTTGTTCCAGCTGCCCTACGCGATCGTCGGCATCTCGGTGATCACGGCGCTGCTGCCGCGGATGAGCGAGCACGCCAGCGCCCGCCGGTACTCGCTGGTCCGGGACGATTTCTCCATCGGGGTCCGGCTAGCCGCGGTGATCGTAGTGCCCGCGGCGATCTTCCTCGGCGTGCTCGGCGGCCCGCTCGCCGAGTTCCTGATCTCCTACGGCAGCGCCACGGCCGCCCAGGCCAGGTACATCGGCGAGACATTCGGCCTGTTCTCGCTGGGCCTGGTGCCGTACATGCTGACCCAGCTGCAGCTGCGGGTGTTCTACTCGTTCCAGGACAGCCGGACCGCTGCCTTCGTGGGCCTGCTCACGATGGTCGTCAGCATCGTGGGTGACTACATCGCGTTCTCGATGCTTCCGCGCCTGGACGTGGTGGCCGGGCTGGCCGTCGCGTACGGGATCGCCAACCTCACTGGCACGATCGCCGGATGGGCCCTGCTGCTGCGCCGGGTCGGCAGCCTCGATGGCTGGGCGATCGCCCGGAGCCTGACCCGGATGCACGCGGCCACCGTGCCCGGACTCGTCTTCGCCGTGTTCGTCATGATCGGCGCCGGGCACATAACGCACAACCCCGGTGCGGCCTACGGCTTCATCGTCACCGTCATCGGCGGCGGCGGCGCGGTCGCGCTCTACGCGCTGAGCGCCAGGGCGCTCCGGGTGACCGAGCTCGGATTCGTAACCAGGACGATCACGGCAAGGTTCGGCCGGCGAGGCGGGCGGCATTAGCATGGGTAGCAACCTATGAGCACATACACGTCGGAACCAGGTACCCGGCTCGCGGGGCGGTATCGCCTTGTTGACCAGGTAAATGAGGGTGCCGGCTGGACATACTGGAAAGCCACCGACGAGACCCTGGCTCGATCGGTCACGGTGCTCACCTTCGCCACGGGTTTTCCCCGGGTGGCCGAGGCTATCACCGCGGCCCGGGCCGCCAGCAGGCTCAGCGACCCCCGTTTTCCCCAGGTGTTCGACGTGGAAGACGCTGATGAGCTGCCCTACGTGGTGATGGAGTGGGTCGTCGGCGAGTCGCTGCTCGACATGCTCGCCGAAGGCCCGCTTGACCCGACGCACGCGGCCGGCCTGGTGCTGGAGGCGGCCCAGGCCCTCACCGCCGCCCACGCGGCCGGCCTGGCGCACCTGCGGCTCAACCCGGCCTGCCTGCACTGGACGCCAGGCGGCGGGGTGAAGATCGCCGGGCTCGGCATCGACGCGGCCCTGGCCGGCCCGGCATTGACCGGCACCGGGCTGACCGACCCTGAGCTGACCGACCCCGGACTGGCCGCGGACCCCGGGCTGGCCGACCCCGGGCTGGCCGACCCCGGGCTGGCCGACCCCGGAATGGCCGCGGGACAGGGCGCCGAGGACCCGGCCCTCACCGACACCCGCGACCTCGCCCGGCTGCTGTACGCCGCCCTGACCGGATACTGGCCCGGCCAGCAGAGTTCTGGCGGTTCCGGGCCGGGGCTGCTACCGCCCGCGCCGGAAACCGACGGGACCCTGTGCACCCCGCGCCAGGTATCGGCCGGCGTCCCGGCCGCCATCGACACGGTGACCTGCCAGGCGCTGTTCCAGCGGCCGAGCAGGTACGGACCGGCGCCGAGCACGCCCGCGATGTTCGCCGACGCCCTGGCGAGCGTGGCCCCGCCGGTCCCGATGGCCTTCCTGCCTTCAGCCAGCGAGACGAAGGCCATCGGCTACGGCCGTGATGAGTCCACGAACCCGTACCCGGAAGGCAACACCGATACGCGATCCCGGCACGGCGGCGGCGCCCGGCGGCGTCACCGCCGGGCCGGCGGCGTAACCTGGGCGGTCATCGGTGTGGTGATCGTGGTCGTCCTGGCCGCGATCGGCGTGGCCGCATGGTCAGCCAGCCGTGGCCAGCACAACGCGGCGTCCCCGCCACCTGGCCAGACCCGGTCCACGTCCCCCGCCGCCGCCGCGGACGTCCTGCTCAAGCCGCTCAGCGCCAACACCTTCGACCCGGTCAGCACGGACGATCCCGGCGGCGCGCACTACGCGATTGACGGCAGCGCCAGCACGTTCTGGCACACCGACTACTACCTCGGCCACTCCGTCTTCGGGAACCTGAAGACGGGCACGGGGCTGATCCTCGACATGGGCCAGGAGGTGCGGCTGAGCCAGGTGATGGTCCAGTTCGGCACCACCTGCTGCACGCACGCCGAGATCGAGATCGGCAACAGTGCCACCCCGACCGCGTCGACCTTGAAAACCTTCACCGAGCTGCAGAGCTCAAGCACGGCGGCGAACGCCACCACGTTCAACATCACCAAGAGCGCGACGGGCCGTTACGTGCTGATCTGGATCACCGACCTGCCCCTGGAGGCCGGCTACAACAACCAGTACCAGACGCTGATCTACAACATCGTGCTGCGCGGATCCGCACCGGGCCAGTCGGGTTGATGCCGCATGCGGGACGCCGGCGAGCAGTGGCCTTCTGACGCCGAACTGATCCGCCGGCACGTGGCCGGAGATGATCAGGCGTTCGGCGAGCTGTTCCGCAGGCACCGGGACCGGCTGTGGGCGGTCGCGCTGCGCACCGTCTGCGACCCGGAGGAGGCGGCCGACGCGCTGCAAGACGCGATGGTATCCGCCTTCCGGCGGGCCGCGGACTTCCGCGGCGAGTCGGCCGTCACCACCTGGCTGCACCGGATCGTGGTGAACGCCGCTCTTGACCGGCTCCGCCGGCGGGCCGTCAGACCCGCCGTGCCGACCGGCGACGAGCAGGCCTTCGAGGCCCTGGCCGGGTCGTCGGACGACCCGGCCCACACCACCGACACCAGGCTCGACGTCGACTCCGCGCTGCGGATACTGCCGCCGCAGCAGCGGGCCGCCCTCGTGGTCGTCGACATGCTCGGTTTCTCGGTGGCTGATGCCGCCGTCATCCTCGACATCTCGCCAGGCACGGTAAAGAGCCGCTGCGCCCGCGCCCGCGCCCGGCTGCTTCCCCACGTAGCCCACCTACGAGGGAACCGATCGGCGAGCCAGAGCGTCTCACCTGCGCAGGGAGGAGACGTATGAGCGAGCCGGAGGGGCGCGGCATCGCCTGGACTGAGGAGCGAGGCACGAGCGACGAGGGAAGGCGGTGCCTTAAGGCGCCCCGCAGGCGAGCGGGAGACACTGTATGAGGGGGCAGACGACCCACCTGGATACCGATGTCCTGGCCGAATTCGACGCGGGCCTGACGACCGGGCGCCGCGGTGCCAGGATCGCCGCGCATCTGGAGGGATGTGATCGCTGCCGCGCGCTGCGTGACGAGCTCGCCGGAGTTCCCGCGGTGCTCGCAGCGATCCCCGCCCAGGCCATGCCCGACCCGGTGGCTCTGCGGCTCGACCGGGTGCTCGCCGCCGAGCTGGTTCGCAGGACTGATTCCGAACGGGCGCGTGCTGACAGCCCTCGGCACCGCGGCACCGCCGCCCGGCCGGCCGGGAACCGGGGTTTGCGCCTGCCGTCCCTGCGCGTCCTCGCCCCCGCCGCGGCGGTCGTGCTGGCCGCCGCCGGGTACGGCCTGAGCCAGCTCTCCGGCGGACCAGGGCACCAGGCCAGCACGTCTGTGGCGGCGGCCCCCGCCAAGGCGGCGGCTGGCCGTGCCAACGTCGCTGAGCCGATGCCGAGCAGCGGACCGGCGGCGCGGGCCCAGCGGATGTCACCGGCCAGCTTCCCGTTCGTGATCAGCCACACCGATTTCATGCCCGGCACGCTCAGGCAGCAGGTCGAGGCCGCGCTGCTGGCGGCGGAGTCGCCGCACGCGACCCAGGCCGCGCCCACGGCCGTCGTGGCCTGCGTGCGCACCGTAGCCGGAACCGCCAGCCCGCTGCTGGTCGAGAGTGCCCGCTACCAGGGCCAGGTCGCCACCGTCATCGTGATGCGGACGAGCCGGGGTGAGGTCGCCCTGGTGGCGGGGGCGGGCTGCGCAACCAGCCACGGTAAGCCGCTCGCCACCACCACGGTGCCGTAGGTCCCGCCGGGAATCTTCGGGCCCTAGTATCGGTTCACTGGAGTGCCAGTCAGATGAGGGGTTGATAACGGTTGGCAGAAGTGACCGAAGTCCGGAACGTCATCATCATCGGGTCCGGCCCGACCGGTTATACGGCGGCACTCTACGCGGCTCGCGGCGAGCTGAAGCCCTTGGTTTTCGAGAGCTCCGTCATGGCCGGCGGCGCACTCATGCAGACCACCGACGTGGAGAACTTCCCCGGGTTCCCCGACGCCATCATGGGTCCGGAGCTGATGGACTCCATGCGCAAGCAGGCCGAGCGATTCGGCGCCGAGCTGGTGCCCGACGATGTGGTGGCGGTCGACTTGACCGCGAACCCGAAGGTGGTCAAGACCGAGAGCGAGACGTACCTCGCCAAGGCCGTGATCATCGCCACCGGTTCCAGGTACAAGGAACTCGGGGTGCCGGGCGAGAAGATACTCGGCGGCCACGGCGTGTCCTGGTGTGCCACCTGTGACGGGTTCTTCTTCCGCGGTCATGACATCGCGGTCATCGGCGGCGGCGACTCCGCCCTGGAAGAGGCCATGTTCCTGACGCGGTTCGGCAAGTCGGTGACGGTGGTCCACCGCCGCGACTCGCTCCGCGCCTCCAAGATCATGCAGGACCGGGCGTTCGCGAACCCGAAGATCACGTTCCTGTGGGACAGCGAGGTCGCGGAGGTCCTGGGCTCGGAGAAGGTCACCGGCCTGCGGATCAGGAGCACGAAGGACGGCACCGAGCACGTGCTGCCGGTGACCGGGGTGTTCGTCGCCATCGGTCACGACCCTCGTTCTGACCTGTTCGCTGACCAGCTCGCCACGGATCCCGACGGTTACCTGCTGGTCGACGAGCCGTCGACACGCACCGCTATCGAGGGTGTCTTCGCCGCCGGCGACGTCGTCGACCGCACCTACCGGCAGGCCGTCACCGCGGCCGGGACGGGCTGCGCGGCCGCGCTCGACGCGGAACGCTGGCTGGCCAGCCAGGAGAGCTGACGCCTGCGAACAGCAGGAATTCATTCACCGCAAGTCAAGGGATGTGATCGTAGTGGGCGCGACCAAGGTCGTAACGGACGAGACCTTCGATGCCGAGGTCCTGAAGAGCGAAAAGCCGGTAATCGTGGATTACTGGGCGGAATGGTGCGGCCCGTGCCGCATGGTCGCTCCGGTACTCGAGGAGATCGCCACCGAGTACGCCGACAAAATCGACGTGGTAAAGCTCAACATTGACGAAAACCCCAGCGTGTCGCAGCGCTATGGGATCATGGCCATTCCGACCATGAGCGTCTTCTCCGGCGGACAGGTGGTCAAGCAGATCGTCGGGGCCAAGCCGAAGTCGGCCCTGCTCAAGGAGCTGGCTGAGTACATCTGAGCCCGCTGACGACCCGGGTCGTCCGGCGGTTATACCGGCCGCAGGGCGCCCTGGGGAGCGGACGGGGTCATCGAGCCGAGCAGCCGCTCCAGGGCCACCTCGACATCCTCCCGCCAGGTCAGGACGGTCCGCAGCTCCATCCGAAGGCGCGGGTAGTGGTGGTGCGGACGGATGGTCTTGAATCCCACCGCGAGCAGGTAATCCACCGGCAGCATGCAGGCGGGCGACTCCCAGCGCCGGTCACCGAAGGCCTCGATCGCCCGTACCCCGCGCCGGGTGAGGTCCTTGGCCATCGCCTGCACCAGCATCCGGCCGATGCCCCCGCCGGCGAACTCGCTGAGCAGATGGGCGCTCATGAACAGCACCGCGTCGGCGCTCACCGGGCTGGTGGGGAAGGCGATCGAGCGGGGCACGTACTGCGGGGGCGCGAACAGCATGTATCCGGCGGGCACGCCGTCGACGTACGCGATCTTGCCGCAGCTGCCCCATTCGAGCAGCACGGAAGAGACCCAGGACTCCTTCTCGAGTTCTGGGTCACCGCTTTCCTCGGCGCGCGCCCGGCTGACCGGGCCAAGCTCCCAGAAAACACATCTGCGGCACTTCGGCGGCAAGTCGCCGAGATTGTCCAGCGTAATGTTGACGATACGGCGCGACATCGCTTCCCCGGCTGAAATTCCACCAGCGTCCCCGGGAGATACCCCTTATCCTGGCATGATACTCGACGACTTCGGGAGAGTCCGTGACTGGCCAACAGCAATCGGCATCGCAACCGCAGCGAATTGACCGCTATGTCGGTCAGTACGCCGAACGTGCGGTTGACATGGTCGCCTCGGAAATCCGCGCCCTGTTCGCCGTCGCCGCCCGGCCCGAGATCGTCTCGCTGGCCGGCGGCTCGCCCTACGTGGCCGCGCTCCCCCTGGACGCCGTCGGCGAGATGATCGGCCAGCTGATCGCCAACCACGGCGCGACGGCGCTGCAGTACTGCACCGCGCAGGGAGACGCCGGGCTGCGGGAGAGAATCTGCGACGTCATGGCGCTTGAGCAGATCAGGGCCCACCCGGACGACGTCGTGGTCACCGTCGGCTCGCAGCAGGCTCTTGACCTGCTGACCAAGATCTTTATCGACCCGGGTGACGTGATTCTGGTCGAGGCGCCCTCCTATGTGGGCGCCCTGGGGGCCTTCGCCGGCTACCAGGCCAACGTGGTGCACGTGGCGATGGACGACGACGGGCTGATCCCTGAGGCCCTGCAGGAGGCCATCGAGCGCACCGCCGCGGCGGGAAAGCGCGCCAAGTTCCTCTACACGGTGCCGAACTTCCAGAACCCGGCCGGGGTGACCCTCGCCGCCGGCCGGCGGCACCGCATCCTGGACATCTGCGCGTCGGTGGGACTGCTCGTCGTCGAGGACAATCCGTACGGCCTGCTCGGCTTCGAATCCGACCCGATGCGGGCGCTGCGGGCCGACGACGCGGCGGGGGTGGTCTACCTCGGCACGTTCTCCAAGACGTTCGCCGCCGGCGTGCGGGTGGGCTGGGCGCTGGCCCCGCCCGCCATCAGGGACAAGCTGATCCTGGCCGCCGAGTCGGCGGTGCTGTGCCACTCGAGCTTCTCGCAGCTGACCGTGCGGGAATACCTGAACACCCAGCCGTGGCAGGAGCAGATCAAGGATTTTCGCGAACTGTACCGCGAGCGCAGGGACGCCACCTTGAGCGCGCTGTCCGCGATGATGCCTCCGGGTTGTCACTGGACGCGGCCGGCCGGGGGTTTTTACGTCTGGCTCGGGCTCCCGGAAGGGATCAACGCCAAGGCCATGCTGCCGCGGGCGATCTCGTCCCGGGTCGCTTACGTACCCGGAACCGGCTTCTACGCCGACGGCTCGGGCGGCGGGTACGCCCGGCTGTGCTACTCGTTCCCCGACCCGGACCGGATTGCCGAAGGGATCCGCCGCCTCGCCTCGGTCATCGGGAACGAGACGCAGCTGCAGAACGACTTCGCCCCGCCGACCCCGCCCGCCCCGCCGACCCCGCCGCGTCCGACCGGAATCAGATAATCAACCCAAGCTGGGATCAGATTTAGAAATCATGAGCGATCTCGAACGCGTCATCATACTCGCTGGTGGCCTGTCTCCCGAGCGGGAAGTCTCGCTGCACTCCGGACAGCGGGTCCGTGATGCCCTGGCCAAGGAGGGTATCGACGCGGAGGTCGCGGACGCTGACTCGGGCCTGCTGGCCCACCTGCGGGCCTACCCGCCTACCGTGGTTTTCCCCGCCATTCACGGCGCCTGCGGGGAGGACGGCGCGATCCGGGAGGTGCTCAGCCTGATCGGCGTGCCGTACGTCGGCTCGGTGGCCAGCGCCTGCCAGATGGCCTTCGATAAGCCGACGGCCAAGGCCCTGGTCGCCGCGGCCGGGCTGACCACGTCGCCGTCGGTGACCCTGCCGCGGGAGACATTCCACGACCTCGGGGCGGGTGCGGTCATCGATCTCATCGTGGCCAAGCTCGGGCTGCCGCTCTACGTCAAGCCGTCCCGCGGCGGGTCGGCCCTCGGCGCCAGCCCGGTCCACACCGCGGCCGAGCTGCCCGCCGCGGTGCTGAGCTGCTTCGCCTACGGCGAGACCGCTCTCATCGAACGGTTCATCGCCGGCACCGAAGTCGCGGTCGGGGTGATAGACCTCGGCAACGGCCCGCAGGCCCTGCCCGCAGTCGAGATCGTCCCCGGCGACGGCGGCTACGACTATTCCGCCCGGTACACCGCGGGCAAGACGGACTTCTACGTTCCGGCCCGGCTGTCCCGCGAGGTCGCGAGTGAGGTCGCCAGGATCGCGATCACCGCGCATACGGCGCTGGGCCTACGCGACCTGTCCAGGACCGATCTCATCGTCGACGACACCGGCACGGCGTACTTCCTCGAGGTCAACGTCTCCCCGGGCATGACCGAGACGAGCACCCTGCCGCTGGCCCTGGAGGCCTCGGGTCACACCTTCAGCAGCACCTGCGTCCGCCTGCTCGAGTTCGCCGCCGCCCGCGGCGCCTAGCGGGCCCCTCGGACGAGCCTCGCTCAGGTGGGGACGGGGACGTCCCCTAGGCTCGTTTCTATGACACGACGTAAGAGCTTCGGCAGCGATAACCACGCGGGCGCGCACCCGGAGGTACTGCGCGCGATCATGGACGCCAACTCCGGCGACGCGGTCGCTTACGGTGCTGACGCGTGGACCGACCGCGTGACCGCCATGCTGCGCGATACCTTCCGCGCTGACGACGCCTTCCTGATGCTGAACGGCACCGGCGCCAATGTGCTCGGCCTGAGCCTGCTGCTGCGCCGGCACGAGGGCGTCATCTGCGCCGACTCCGCGCACATCAATACCGACGAGTGCGGCGCACCCGAGCACCTCCTTGGTACCAAGCTCCTGGGCGTCCCGGCCCCGGACGGGAAGCTCACCCCCGAGCTGATCGCCGGACGGCTGGCCGGACGCGGCGACGAGCACTTCGTGCAGCCGGGAGCGGTCGCCATCACCCAGTCGACTGAGTTCGGCACCTGCTACACCCTGGCTGAGCTGCGGAAGATCGCCGACTTCGCCCGGGCCAGCGACCTGCGTGTCTACATCGACGGTGCCCGGCTGGCCAACGCAGCCGCCTACCTTGGCTGCCCGCTCGCCGAACTCGCCGAATGCGCGGATGTGCTCAGCTTCGGCGGTACCAAGAACGGCGCGATCGGCGCTGAGGCCCTCATCGTGATGCGCTCCGGCCTGGCCGCCGATGCGCCGTACCTGCGCAAGCAGCAGACCCAGCTCACCTCCAAGATGCGCTTCGTCGCCGCCCAGTTCGACGCGCTGCTGCACGACGCTCTGTGGCGCGCCAGCGCTACCCACGCCAACGCCATGGCCCGGCGCCTCGCCGCCGGGGCGGCCGCCGTCCCCGGTGTCGAGATCGTCTACCCGGTCCAGGCCAACGCCGTCTTCGCCCGTCTCGACCCCAAGCACATCGCGGCCCTCCAGCACGACTGGTTCTTTCACCTGTGGGACGAGCAGGAGTCCGTCGTTCGCTGGATGGCGGCCTTCGACACGACCGAAGCCGATGTCGATGCGTTTGTCGCCAGCATCCAGTCGAGCGCCTGGCGATAACCGCGAACGGATGGTTTCCCGTGAAACATCACGGTGAACAACAACGGGAAACCTGAGCTACGGTCGGCGGGCGGTCCCGCTACTCCGGGGACCCTGAAGGGTCCGATGAGGGCTCGGTCCCGGCTACCTCGGGACTCATGGCCTTCACGATCCGCTCCAGGTCGCCCATCGTCGCGAACTCGACGACGATCTTTCCCTTCCGCTGTCCTAGTTCCACCTTGACCCGCGTCTCGAACAGGTCGGAGAGGCGGTCGGCTAGATGGCGGAGGGCGGGAGCGCTTGGCGGCCTGACCGCGTTACGCGCCGGACGGCGCGGCGGAGAGTCGTCGGTGCCGACCGCGACGATCTCCTCGACCGCACGGACCGACAGGCCCTCGGCCACGATCCGGCTCGCCAGGCGCTCCTGTGCTTCAGGGTTCTCCACGCCGAGCAGGGCCCGGGCGTGGCCCGCGCTGAGCACACCCGCCGCCACGCGTTTCTGGACGGCCGGCGGCAGGTTCAGCAGGCGCAGGGTATTGCTGATGTGCGGGCGAGAGCGGCCTATCTTGCGCGCGAGTTCCTCGTGGGTCGCGCCAAAATCGTCGAGGAGCTGCTGGTAGGCCGCGGCCTCTTCCAGCGGGTCGAGCTGCTGGCGGTGCAGGTTCTCGATCAGGGCGTCTCTGAGCAGGTCGTCATCTTGCGTCTGCTTGACGATGGCGCCGATCTCCGTCAGCCCGGCACGCTGAGCAGCACGCCACCTCCGCTCGCCCATGACGAGTTCGTACCGGCCGGGTCCGGCGGCGCGGACCACCACCGGCTGCAGCAGGCCAACCTGCCGGATGGATTCCGCGAGCTCGTCGAGCGCCTCCTCGTCGAACGTCCGCCTCGGCTGCCGGGGGTTCGGCACGACCGCGGAGACTGCGATCTCCTGGTAGCGGGCTCCGAAGACCTCGACGGGGTCACCCGGGGAAGCCGGCTGCGCCGCCGCGGCTGCCGCCTGGCGGCCCGGGTCGCTGCCGCGGGCCGGGTCGTTGTCAGCGGGCCGCGGAGATTCCGGGATAAGTGCGCCGAGTCCTCGTCCTAGGCCTCGTCTTGGCTGAGCCACTGCCCCTCCCGATTCACTGCCCCTCCCGATTCACCGCGTCACCGGGCACCCGCCGACTGCATGGCTAGCTCGCGCGCCGCTTCCGTATACGCGATGGCGCCACTCGACGCGGGGTCGTAGCTGATCACCGACTGTCCCCGGCTCGGCGCCTCCGACACCCGGACGCTTCTCGGGATGATGGTGCTCAGCACCGAGGTGCCGAAGTGCGCGCGTACGTCGTCGGCCACATCCGAGGCGAGGCGGGTCCGGCCGTCGTACATGGTCAGCAGCACGGTGGAGACGTGCAGTCCCGGGTTGAAGTTGACCCGGACCAGCTCCGCGGTGTTCAGCAGCTGCTGGACGCCTTCGAGCGCGTAATACTCGCACTGGATCGGGAGCAGCACCTCCTCGGCGGCCACCAGCGCGTTCAGCGTCAGCAGTCCGAGTGAGGGAGGACAGTCGACGAGCACGTAGTCCAGGTTGGACGTGTCGTACGCGCGCAGCGCGCGAGCGAGCCGCAGCTCCCTCGCCACCACCGGGACCAGTTCGATCTCCGCACCGGCGAGGTCGATCGTGGCGGGCGCGCAGTACAGGCCGGGCATGTTCCCGGCCGGCCCGATCACCTCGGCCAGCGGACGTTCATCGATCAGCACGTCGTAGACGGAGGGAACGCCCGAATGGTGCGGCACATCCAGTGCCGTCGACGCGTTTCCCTGCGGGTCCAGGTCGACCACCAGGACGCGCGAGCCGTGCTGGGCCAGGCTGGCGGCCAGGTTCACCGCCGTGGTGGTCTTGCCGACACCGCCCTTCTGGTTCGCGATCGTCATGATCCGGCAGCGCGGCGGCCGCGGCCACGGCTCACGGTCGCCCTTGCCTCGCACGCCGAGCGCGATGCCCGCGGCCCGCGCGATCGGGGTGTCCGCCAGGTCTGGCGGAATCTCTGGGATGATCACCGGCCCTGATTCACCTGTCAGCACGTCCGAGCTGTGGCCCCGAGGAGCTTCGTCCCCGTGGGCCGCGCGGGCCACGGGGATCTCGATGCCGTCGGTTGCCGACCTGCCTTCGTCCACCTGAACGCCTCTCGATTCTCGGCTCGAACCATCCGGCCAGCCCAGACCCGCGACCCCGGTCACCGAGCCGGCCTTCGTGTCATCGGGCCGGTTCACCAGCGATCCTTCCGGCCAGCCCAGACCCCTCGCGATCGACCGTGCCGTATCGGAGAGTTCCGTGCCCTGCCTGTCATAGCTGAGCCCTGCCATGCCTGCCTCACCTAGCGAAGAATCGCACGACGGTAGCCGCAGGAACGACCTTACCTTGCCCGGCCCGGACAACCTCGGCGCTGCGGACACCAAGTCGCTTCAGCACCGGTCTCGCCTTCTTCAGCTCATCCGCAGCCGTCTGCCCCTTGATCGCGAGCACCATTCCTCCCGGCCGCACCAGGCCCACCGCGAGTTCGGCGAGCCGGTCCAGCGGAGCCACGGCGCGGGCGGTGGCGACGTCCGCTCGCAGCACGGCGTCCTGCGCCCGGGCTCGCAGTACCCTCGCGTTGGTCAGCCCAAGCTCCGCCACGCAGTCGGTCAGGAACCGGCAGCGTCGCTCCATCGGCTCAAGCAAGATGACGCTCAGCTCCGGTCGCAGCAGCGCCAGCACGATGCCAGGCAGTCCGGCGCCGGAGCCGATATCCACCAGGGTGGCCGGCTTGGAATCGATGAGCTCGGCCACCACCGCGCAGTTCAGCAGGTGCCTGTCCCACAGTCGCGGGACCTCATGCGGCCCGATCAGCCCGTGCTCCACCCCGCGGGTCGCCAGCATGCCCGCGAACGCCTGGGCACCCTCCAGCGCGGACCCGAACACCTCGGCCGCGACCTCCGGGGGGAGGGTCGCCGCGCCCACCGGGAGGAGGGTCACTGTGCCGGGTAGACCACCACACGCCGGTTGGGCTCCTCGCCCTCCGACTCGCTGCGCTGGCCTGCCGCCGCGACCGCATCGTGCACGATCTTGCGCTCGAACGGCGACATCGCGGCCAGGGTTTTCGGCTCCCCGGTGCGCTCGACCTCCAGGGCTACTGTTCGACCGTAGTCGGCCAGTTCCGAGCGTCGTCGCGCGCGATAGCCGCCGATGTCGAGCATGAGCCTCGCGCGCGCGCCGGTCTGCCGGTGCACCGCGAGCCGGGTCAGCTCTTGCAGCGCCTCAAGAACCGCGCCGTCGTCGCCGACCAGCTCGTCCAGGGTCGCGCCGACCACAGAGACGATCGCGCGTTCGCCCTCGACGTCCATGTCGATGTCGCCGTCCAGGTCCGCGATGTCCAGCAGGCCTTCCACGTAGTCCGCGGCGATGTCGCCCTCGAGCTCGAGGTCGCTCAGCCGCGGGCCGGCGTCCTCGAGATCTTCTGCGTCGCCGGGCTCCTCGGCGTCCTCGAGCGCGTCGGCCACGTCGTCAACCTCGACGTCCTGCTGGCTCAAGTCCGGACCTCCCACTGTGCTCTGCGCTGCCGTCACCGCTTGTTGCCCGATCGCTTGCCCTTGGCCTGGCGGACCGGCTGCTGTCGCACCACCCTAACGGTGGGCACCTCCGGCTCGGGTACAGGCTCCGGTTTCTGCCTGCCTAGCCGCAGCAGCCCGCGCTTCTCGCCGGCGGCCAGAACGGGCGGCTGAACGGGCGGCTGAACGGGTGTCGTCGTGACCGTGGCCGGGCGACGGGCAGCTCCCGTCCGTGCCCCGCCGGATCCGTTGGCCGTCCCACCAGATCCGCTAGCCGCACGGGCGGACCCATTACTCCCGCCGGCGGATCCGTTACCCGAGGCCGCGGGCTGCCGGGGCCGCGCCGACGTGGGCCGAGCGCCGCCGGCCGAGGTTTTAGCCCCGCCCGAGCCGGACCGCTTGCCGTCGGCCACCGGCTTGGCAGATCCCGAGCCTGACCGCAGTGAACTCTGCGTGGTTCGCCCCGTAATGCCCGTGGCCGCGGCGGCCGCCGCCACCGCCGCCTTGCCGGTAGGCACGACCGCCCAGTTCCGGAACATGAAGTACTGCTGGCCCAGCGTCCACACGTTCGTCGTCACCCAGTACATAACCAGGCCGTACTGCCAGTACAGGCCGGTCAGCGAGAAGAACGGGACGATGTACATCATGTACTTCTGCGACTGGGCCATCGGGTTGTCCGGGTCCACGTTGGTGTTCATCAGACCGCGCTTGGAGCTCTGCCGGACGGTCATGAAGGTCGTCGAGGCGCTCACTATCACCGTCAGCGCGATGACGATGCCCACGTGCAACGGCACGTGCTTGTGCGAGAACAACAGGCTGTCGCCGAGATGGACACCGAGGATCGTCGCCTTCTGCGCGCTCTCGACCACCGAGGTGGTCAGCCCGTATTTCAGCGGGGTACCGGTCTTCCAGTCGGCGATGGCGCGCAGCACGCTGAACAGCGCGTAGAAGACGATCATCTGCGGGATCATCGGCAGGCAACCCGCCAGCGGGTTGACGCCGTTCTCCTTGTAGAACTTCATCGTCTCTTCGTTGAGCTTCTGCTTGTCGCCCTTGTACTTCTTTTTCAGTTCCTGCAGGTAAGGCGCGTGCTGCGCCATCTTCCGCTGGGCGTGCACCTGCTTGACGAACAGCGGGATGAGGCAGATCCGGATGAGGACGACCAGGATCACGATGGACAGGCCCCACGCCAGCCCCGTGTTAGGACCGAAGAGATGGCCGAGGATGGTGTGGAGATGCATGATGACCCATGCCACCACGCCGTTCAGCGGGTCAAGCGCACTCACCAGCTAGCTCCTCGCGACCTTGGCGGG
>Ga0302235_10000598_pt1 | contig 28185 bp, 26 predicted proteins | sample II_Palsa_N3_3_FD_193577 | JGI IMG/M metagenome (GOLD analysis project Ga0302235, IMG submission 193577) | Peat permafrost microbial communities from Stordalen Mire near Abisko, Sweden - II_Palsa_N3_3 | ecosystem: Environmental > Terrestrial > Soil > Palsa > Peat permafrost | place: Sweden...
CCGCGTGTCCGGCCGGCCGGCCCGCCCGCCGTGCCGCCGTCAGCAATGCGGCCGAATCGAGCAGCGTCTCGGCCGGATCGAGCAGCGTCTCGGCCGGATCAGGCAGGCCAGGGATCCGGACCGGGGGAACCGGGGCCCGTTCGGTGCCGATAAGACTCGCGGTGACCAGGTCCTGCCAGGTGCTCACAGCGGTACCGCCATCCCGCCCTCGTCCCAGGCGGTCAGCGGCCACAGGCCGCGCGGAGTCCACTCGCCCGCTACCGTGAGCGGGTGGCCGCCGGAGAGCGCGAACAGGGTCCAGCAGCCGCCCGCGCCCGGGTGCAGCGGCAGGGCGTCGCCGCTCGCGTCGAACAGGCAGGGGCCTGGCGACCGGGCGGGGGTCGCGGCCAGGACGGCGGGCCAGCTGTCCAGCCAGGGATCCTCGCCGAGCGCCTTGGCCCACGAGGCTAGCAGCTCAGCCACCTCCTCGCCGGGAGGCGGGTCCAGCCGGATCTCATCGTGCCTGGCCGCGATGAGCGCGCGCATCGGGATAGCGGCCGGGTAGAAGACCAGCTCCGCGTCGGCCCCGGTGCCGACGGTGAGCGAGTCGTCCAGGGACTGCCCGGCGGCGGCGAAGCTGAGCACGAGCGCGTGCCGCCCGCTGGTACGCCCGCGCAGCCACACCCGGCGGACCCGTAGCCGCTCCTGGTCCAGATCCCGTCGGCCCAGCACCTGCCAGTGGTCCCTGACCGGGCGGCCAGCGGCCAGCACGTCGGCCCGGCGGACGGTGAACCCGATCCGGGACCGCACGGTGTCGCGGAGCGGCGGCGGTAGCGCGGCCTGCTCCCGGTAGGCGACGGCGAGCAGGCGGAGCAGCGCGTACTCCGCCAGTAGCCTGCCCTCCCAGCCGGGACCCGAATGCGGCACCGCGGCGAGCGCGCGCAGGCGTTCGGCCAGGCCAGGCGCCTGCGCGTCGACCATCCGGGCGGCGATGTCGTCCCAGTGCCTGTAGCCGGCCTGCTGGCTCGCGGCGAGGCCCTGGCGGACCTGATCGCACAGCCACCGGTCGAGTTCGGCCAGGCCGCTCGCGACCCTCTCCTCACGCTGCTCCGCACGGCGCAGCGCGGCCTTAGGGTCTGCGGGTTCGGCGGGATCCTTCGCTGGAGCGTTGGAGGACTCGGCAGCGTGTGTGTTGAGCCAGCTAGCGGCCCAGGCAGGCGGGGCGTAGTGGGCGACCATTGCCGCGCCGTCCGCCCAGAGCAGCAGCAGCGCGACCGCATGCTTACACGGAGACTTCCTGCTCGGGCAGGAGCACCGGTAGGCGGGGCCTGACAGTTCAATCGCCGTACGATACGGCGTGGCGGCGGTGCCCTGGCACTCGCCCCAGAGCGCATTCCCTCCGGCCGCGCCGGTCAGCGGCCAGGACCCGCCGCAGGCCAGCGCCTGCGCGGCGCGCTGCGACGCCGGGTCCGTCGCCAGAGCGAGTACCCGTGCTCGATCCCAGCGTTCGGCCACAATCGAACACTAGCGCGGCGTCAGGTCATTACGGGAGCGTACTCAAGGCGGAACGGATCCTGGGGCCGGGTTGTGGCAAGGTGGGCGCGTGACAGTGATCCGCTTGGCCTCGGACGCGGACGTGGCGGCGCTGGCCGACGAGCGCTTTGCGTCGACCTTCGAGAGATCACTTAACCGCAGGACGCCGCCCCGTATGCGGCCGCGACCACACGACGGCCGGCGGCCCGGCCATCTTGGCGAGGTGAAGCTGGCCGTCTCGGTACCGGAACGCGGACCGGGTATACTATCGAACACATTAGCGGTTATATGTGTATGGATTCCACGCGACACGCTGAAGGGAGGAAGCGGCGTTTCTTGCCCCGTCTGAAGGCGGGTCTCCATGCCGCAACCCAGATGAAAGCAGTACGGTTCGACGAGTACGGCGGAGTTGACGTCCTGAAGGTGGTGGACGTGCCCAAGCCGGAGCCAGGGCCCGGCCAGGTGCTGGTCCAGGTCAAGGCGGCGGGAATCAACCCGGGCGAAGACAAGATCCGCAGCGGCTTGCTGCACTCCAGGTGGCCGTCCACCTTCCCCTCGGGAGAGGGCAGCGACCTCGCCGGCATCGTGGCCGAGACCGGTCCTGGCGTGACCAGATGGTCGGCTGGTGACGAAGTGATCGGCTATACCGATAACCGGGCCAGTCACGCCGAGTACGTCGTGGTCGAGGAGCAGAACCTGACCGCCAAGCCGGCGGGCCTGCCCTGGGAGGTTGCCGGAGCGCTGTTCGTGGCCGGAGCCACCGCTTACGCCGCCGTGCGGGCCGTCACGTTGACCGAGGGCGACACGGTGGTGGTCACGGGCGCCGCCGGCGGGGTCGGCTCGATCGCCGTCCAGCTGGCCAGGCTGGCCGGCGCGACCGTAATCGGGCTGGCCAGCGAGGTGCAGCACGAATGGCTGACCGGTCACGGGGTGATTCCGGTGGCCTATGGCGACGGGGTGGCCGACCGGATCCGGCAGGTGACGTCCAAGGTGGACGCGTTCATCGACACCTTCGGCGGGGACTACGTCGAGCTCGCGCTTTCCCTTGGCGTAGAGCCTTCCCGGATCGACACGATCGCCAGGTTCGACGCGGTGGCAAAGTACGGGGTCAAGGCCGAGGGTAACGCCGCGGGGGCCAGCGCCAGCGTGCTGGCCGAGCTCGCCGGGCTGATCGTGGACGGCAAACTGGAAGTTCCGATCGCCGGGACGTTCCCGCTGAGCCAGGTCCAGGATGCCTATCGCCTGCTCGAGAAGGGCCACATCCGCGGCAAGGTCGTCCTTATGCCGTAAGGGCACCGTATTCCGTAACGGCGCGGCACGCTTCACCCCGGCGGCGGGCCAGAGCGTACTGTCATGGTATGAGCGAGATGCTGCCGTTGTTTCCGCTCGGAGCGGTGCTTTACCCCGGCATGGTCCTGCCGCTGCATATTTTCGAGGAGCGGTACCGGCAGCTCGTTCGCGACCTGCTTGAGGGTACCGACCCGCGCCGGTTCGGCATCATCGCGATCCGCAAGGGCCGCGAGACCGGCATCGAGGGTGTGCAGTCGCTGTACGAGGTCGGCTGCATCGCGACGCTGCGCCGTGTCGAGCAGCTCGAAGACGGCCGCTTCGACATCATCACCGTCGGCACTCAGCGGTTCAAGCTGCTCCGCCTGGACGAGACGCGGCCTTACCTCCAGGGCGAGGTCGAGTTGCTCCACGACGACGTGACGGACCAGGTCGCGGCGGCGCCCCTGGTGCGCACGGTACAGACCGCGTTCCGCGGCTACCTAGATGCCCTGACCGAATGGGGCGGGGCCACCGTCAGGATCGAGGAACTTCCGGATGAGCCGACGCTGCTCTCGTTTATCGTCGCCGCCGCCATGATCATCGATCTGACGGAACGGCAGGGCCTGCTGGGTGAGCCCGACACGCTGCGCCGGCTGAACATGCAGCGGGCTCTGCTGTCCCGGGAAACCGCGATGCTGCGGACGACCACCTCCCGGCCGGCCCCGGACCTGCGGAATACTCCCTATAACCCCAACTGAACCTGCCGAAGAAGCCGTCCCACTTCGTCGATCGGGGCAGGTGGGTGAGCGGCGATGGTGGGTAGGGGAAGGTCATGACTGAACCCGAAACCGATATCTCGCTCCGCGCGGCCCAAGTGGCGTCCGATGTCACCGAGGCAGAGCAGCCGCAGGAGCGGCGTCGGCTGGTGAGCTCGTTTGCCAAGGCCGCGAGCTCGGGTGCGCGCGCGGCCGGCCGCGGGACGCGCGTGGTGCGCAGGGGCGCAGGGACTTCAAGATCGGCGGTGCGGCGGCGAGCCAATGCGGGCACCGGCTACCTGGTGGCTCAGGTGATCACGATGGCGCCGCGCCTGCGGGTGCGCAACCAGGCGGCGCTGCAGGCGCAGTTCCCCGGCAAGGCGCCCGACGAGATCGCCGACGCGCTCATCGAGGGCGCGGCTCACGCGTCCGCCGCGGCGGGCGGAGCGGCCGGCGTGGTGTCGGTGCTGCCCGTCCTGCCCGCTTTCCCCGCCGAGGTGGTGGCGGAGACGCTGGTCGTGGTCGGGATCGAGATCAAGCTCGTGGCCGAGCTCCACGAAGCGTACGGGACGCCGGCCCCAGGGAGGTTCCCGGAGCGGATGAGTGCTTACCTCGCGGCGTGGGCGCACCGGCGCGGCGTTTCGATGATTCCCGGCGGGGTGATCTTCGCGGCTGGATCCCCGCTGACACGGCTGCTTCGCCGCCGCCTCGCCGCCCGGGCAGGCCGCAGCGCGTTCTCCCTCGGTCCGCTGCTCACCGGCGCCGCCGCCGGCGCCATCCTGAACGGCCGGGAGACCAGAAAGCTCGGCAACAACATACGGAACGATCTTCGGCGACGTGCGCTCACCGAACCTGAACGCTAGCGGCGGGGCGCGAACCGGACATCGTGCCCCTGGCCGGGGGACGTGAACGCCAGGAGCCGGGCGCCTTCTTCCGCTATGTCAGCCTCTTCCGGCGCGCTCAGGGTGCGGAAGGGGGTGACGGTCAGTACGGCGCTGCCGTCATTCACGGTGATCTTCCAGAGGGCGTTCCACAGGCCGTCGATGAGGACGGTGCCCTGAGTGGCGCCGTTGCCGGGCCATAGCGGCGGCTGACGGGCGTGCGGGATCACGCGGCGCCGGTCGGCGTGCGAGAGCAGGAGGTTGTCGTACTCGGGCAGGAACCTCGGCAGCGCGGGAGCGTCCTCATCGGGCAGCGGGGCATCCATCAGGTCGAGTAGCTCGGCGCCGTCCGGGCCGCGCAGCCGCCGCAACGGCAGGCGGCCGGTGACCTCGCGCAGCCGGGTCAGGCCCGACCACGTCTGGATGTCCGCGACGCCGGCCGGGCCGAACGCGGCGAGGTAACGCACTACGAGCTGGTCGACCGGTTCGCCGGCCTCCGGGCTGGCCTGCTGCGAACTGCCCAGCCACGCCTGGGCGCTCGTCCACGTCGCCTGGGCGGACTTGGCCCAGATGCCCCGCGGCGGCACCTGGACCACAGGGACCAGGTAGGTCGCGGCGTAGGCGAGTGACATCGGGTCGGCGCCGGGCCAGCGGGCCGCGAGCGTCCGCCCGATCTGGGCGCGGGTGAGCGTGCGGCCGGTCAGCAGTTCCTCCGCGTCCCGTGCCACCTCGGCCGGGTCCGCCCCGGCGAGGCCGCGGCGGAAGTTGGACTCAAGGGCGGCCGCCAGGAGCGGGCTGAACAGCGGCCGGAACACGGCGAAATCCGCCGCGTCCACCACGTGTACCGTGCCCCGCATGACCGCGGCGCGTACCACGGTGCGCGCGGTCAGCAGCTGTGACAGGCCGTCGGGGGTGAACCCGGAAAGCCTGGTCCACAGCCCGACGTAGGGCGCCAGCGGAGCCTGGCCCTGCAGCCCCGCCAGGTGCCTGACCGCCTGCCGCGCCGTCAGCGGGTGCCGGCGCAGCAGGAGCTGGCGGTCGAGCGTGGCGCGGTTCAGTGCACGGAGGCTCAGCGTGGTCACACGCGCAGCTTACGGAGGACTTAGCTGCCCGCGATGTTCTGCAGGCGTACCTCGCCGTGAGCGATGAGCCTGCCTGATTCGTCGGTGATGTCGACCCGCCAGAGCTGCTGGGTGCGGCCCTGGCTGAGAGCGGCCGCCTCGACGTTCACCTGACCGGCGGTCAGCGACCGCAGGAAGTGGGTGGTATTGGTGAGCCCGACTGCGACCTGGCCCTTATCACGCACGGCGTGACTCGCCCCGACGCTCGCCGCGCTCTCGACCGCGGTCGTGTAGACGCCGCCGTGCACGATCCCCCACGGGGTATGGTGCTCCGGGCCGAGTTGCAGGTGGCCCGTGACCCGGTCGGCGGTGATCTCATCAAAAACGAGGCCGGCGACCCGCAAGAAGGCACTGGCGTCCTCAAGCGAGGCGGCGTCAAGGCTCGGGGCGGCCGCGCTGGTCCTGCCCGTCGTGCTGGCTTCAGCGTCCATCGGCGTTGTCTCCCGGTGGCTGTTGTGAACCGTTGAGCCCGGCGGCCGGGCGAGCTTGGTTGCCCTCGGCTGACCGGGCGTCGAGGAGCAGGCATGTCGTGGTGGCGTGCGCGTACAGGAGGCCGTCCGGCCCGGTGATCTGGCCCGACGCGGTAATGACACGCCGGCCCGCGCTTACCACCTGGCCCGTGGCCACGACGCTCGGCGTCTTGGTGGTCAGCGCCTTGACGATGTTCACCTTCAGCTCGAGCGTCGTGTACGCCTGGCCGCGGTCAAGTGAGGCGTGTACGGCACAGCCCATGGCCGAGTCAAGCAGGGTGCAGAAGACCCCGCCGTGTACCGATCCGATGGGGTTGTACAGGTGCTCGCCGACGTCGAGCCCGAACACGACGTGGCCCGGTTCGACCTGGAGGATGCTCATCCCGAGCAGGGCCGCAATCGGCGCCGGCGGGATACGTCCTTCGGCAATGGCACGCAGGTAGTCCAGGCCGCTAAGATCCCGGGCCAGCGCGGCGCCGACCAGAGGGTCCTGCCAGGTGACCTCGCGGCGACGTACCCGCGCCGCGGCTGGCTCAGCCGCCCGGGTCATGCGCCCGCCCCGGCGAGCTTAACGAGTTTTCTCATGGAACTCACTCTAGAGGGAGTGCGTTCCATGACACAACCCTCTATGCTGAGTTCGTGCAACGCACCAGCTTTCAGGACATGAACTGCTCGGTCGCTCAGTGCCTGGAACTCGTAGGGGAATGGTGGAGCCTGCTCATTATCCGGGACGCCTTCCTGGGCGTGACCCGCTTTGATGACATTCAGGCCCGGCTCGGAATCTCCCGCAACATTCTCACCCAGCGCCTGAACCACCTCGTCGACAACGAAATCCTCAAGCGGGTTCCCTACTCCGATCACCCGCCGCGTTCGGAATACCGGCTCACCGCCAAGGGCCGAGACCTGTGGCACGTGGTGATGGCCATGCGGCAATGGGGCGACCGATGGGCGGCGCCCGGCGGCCCGCCCGTGCAGACCAGGCACACTGCCTGCGGGCACGTCATCACGGCCGTGCCGGTCTGCTCCCAGTGCGGCGAGACCCTCGACGCCCGCGCGGTGACCGCCATCCCCGGCCCTGGCGCATCGGCAGACGGCCTCGCCCGCACCCCTCTGGCCAGGTCGGTGCGGTAGCCGCACCCGGCGGGTCATATCGCAGGCGAGCCCGGCACCGGATTAGCCGCCGCACCTTCGGTGCTCAGCAGGACCACCGTCGTGTCCGGCCCGATGGCCAGCGCGGCCCGGCGGGCGCCGGCACCTGCCCCGGTCAGCGCGGCGAGGGCGCCCGCCAGCGAAGCGGCTCCGCAGGGACCAGCAGGTATCCCGTGACCGGCCAGCTCGTGCGCCGCGGCGATGCTATCGGCATCAGTCATGGCGAGTGCGGCATCCAGTCCCTCGCGCAGGTAAGGCCACGCCAGCATGGAAGGGGTCCCGCAGTTCAGGCCGGCCATGATCGTGGCGTCGGTCGGCACGCTGACCAGCTCGCCCTGGGCGAGGCTGGCCAGCACGCCGGCGGCCGACGCGGGCTCTACCGACAGCAGGGCCGGAGCCGACCCGCCAGTGCGGCTGCGGTAGTGAGTGACGGCCGCCTGAGCCAGTGAGCCGACTCCGACGGGGATGACGACCAGCCCGGGGCCGCCGGCCCCAGCGTCAGCGAGCTGCATGTCGATCTCGGCGAACAGGGTGGAGTAGCCCTCGACGATCCACCCCGGCACCTGCTCGTAGCCAGGCCACGCGGTGTCCTGCACCAGCTCGGCAGCAGGCTCGTGTGCCGTCTCCGCGGCCCGCCGCACCGCCTCGTCGTATGTTCCAGTTACCTCCGTGACCTGCGCCCCCTCGGCCGCGATGGCGGCCACGGCCGCCGGATGTACACCGCTGGGCACGAACACGTGGGCTCGCTGCCCGTACAGGCGCGCCATCCTGGCGACCGCACGTCCGTGATTGCCGTCGGAGGCGGTAACAAGAAGCAGCTCAGCGCCGGCCGGGTGCCGCGACAGGACCTGGTGAACGGCCCAGGACGCGCCGAGCACCTTGAACGCGGCCAGGCCCATCCGGCTGGACTCGTCCTTGACGAAGACCTGACCGACACCGAGCCGAGCCGCGAGGGCCGGCACCTCGACCAGCTGGGTGGGCGCGTATCCGGGCAGCCCGGCATGAAAAGCCCGGGCTTCCGCCGGGGCCGACGCGCAGGCCCAGGCCCGCGCCGCGGGCCGGGCGAACCACGGCAGGCGGCTCGCGGGCAAGCCGAGAGGAGTAGTCACGCCTGCCATGCCGCGAACGTTTGCCAGGTTGACATGCAGCCCCTATGGTTGGCACATGCCAATGGCGAAAACCTCTGGCCTGCGCAATCTCGCTGTGATCCTTCGGGAACCAGGCCTCGGGTGTTGCCGCCACCGGTTCAGCCGCGACCAGGAGCCGCACTCGTGACTGGGACGAGCCCCACGGTACAACAACGGGAACTCGGCACGCGGCTGCGGGGACTTCGCTATGAGCGCGGCCTGACCGTGGAAGACGTCGCGGACAAACTCCTGTGTTCCGCCACCAAGATCAGCCGGCTGGAGACCGGGGCGCGTCGCCCGAGCCTGCGCGACGTCCGCGATCTGTGTGCCCTTTACGAGGTCGACGAGTCAACTTCGGCTGAGTTCATGAGCCTTGCTCGCGGGGCACGGGAACAGGGCTGGTGGACTCAGTACGAAGACCTTAATCTGGACCCGCTCATCGGGCTGGAACAAGAGGCAACGACTATAACGTGCTACTCGATGAATTATCTACCTGGATTGCTTCAGACTGAGGATTATGCCCGGGGGATTATCACTACCATCGCGCCGAAAATGGATCCGAATATAGTCCAGCAACGCGTCGAGGCCAGGCTGCGCCGCCAGCAGCTGCTGCACGGAAATAACAGGCCCCGATACCATGTGTGGCTCGATGAGTCAGTCCTCCGTCGCGGTGTCGGCGGCCCGGCGCTCATGGTTGCTCAGCTTGACAAGGTGCTAGCAGCCGTGCGCCATGACAAGGTAACCGTTCAGGTTATCCCGTTCGCCTCCGGTGCGTACTCCGCTGCCGACGGATATTTCGTGCTGCTAGAATTCGCTGCTGGTTCAGGCCTCTGGCCCATAGTCTTTATCGAAGGTTTGTCGGGTAATCAATACCTTGAGCGTAAGGCCGAGATTGCTCGTTATCGTGAGACTATTGATTACCTGCGTGATCGCGCGTTGGGGCCGAGTGCCTCAGTAGACCTTATTATCAAGGCGCGGGAAATCTATTCGGGCTAGTAAACCGTCGGGAATAGTGGGTGGTGGACCAGTGGACGAGCCAATATGGCACACGGCGAGCCGATGCGACAGCGGCCAGTGCATCGAGATCGGTGCTCTAGGCGGGTTTGTCCTGGTCCGGAGCTCGGCAGATCCGAATGGCCCGCGGATCACCCTTAGCCGCGACGAATGGCAGGAGTTCGTTGCCGGGGTGAAAGACGGGGGTTTTGACGAACTCTGACCAGCCAGGTTATGGGCCGTCTTTTATAACCCGCGAACCTGTTCTGGCCTGGCCTCGCCGTCCTTAGCCGGCACAGAGCTGACAGTGCCGTCGGAGCCGAAGTACGGCGGATCAAGGACCGTGACGACGATATCGCCGCCGGAGGCGGACGGCTTGTCCGGCAGGCGGCATGTGACCGCTGCATCACCAACGCTCAGGTCGGCTTCCCAGCCTGCCCCGGCGGGCCGGCAGGCTGTGACTGTCCCGGTCAGCACGAGCCCTCGATCGCCGAAGGCTCCGGGGATCACTCGTTCGGGGTGCACCCCGGCGACCGTCTGCCCGCTTGGTACGAAGCCCAGGTACCCGACGAGTTCCGCTACCCGCCGCGAGGCGGGTCGCAGCACGATCTCGTCCGGCGCGCCGACCTGAAGCACCGCACCACGGTCGAGCACGGCCAGCCGGTCGGCGAAGGCCTGCGCGTCGGTGAGCTCGTGGGTGACCAGGATCGCGGGTACGGACCGCTCCGCCACCAGGGAGGCCACCAGGTGGGTGAGCGTGCGGCGCAGGCTCGCGTCCAGGCCCGTGTAGGGCTCGTCCAGGAGCAGCGTGTCGCAGTGCGCGAGGAGCAGGCGGCCGAGGGCGACCCGGTGCGCCTGGCCGCCGGACAGCCGAGCGGGCATCGCGGCCAGCAGGGGTTCAATGCCTAGCAGCGATGCCAGCGACGAGAGCTCGGCCGCCGAAGGCGACGCCGAAGGTGCGTAGCACAGGTTGTCCCGAACGGACAGGTGCGGGAACAAGTCCGGATTCTGCCGCAGCAACCCGACCCGGCGCTGCCAGGGCGGCACGGCTCGTACCGGGGGAGCCGTCGAGGTGAGCACCCGGCCGCCTAGCTCAATGTGGCCGCGGCGCGGCGGGACCAGGCCCGCGATCACCTCGAGCAGGGTCGTCTTGCCCGCGCCCGACGGGCCGAACAGCGCCAGCCGCTCGCCGGGCGCCACCTGGAAGGCGGCACGCACGGTGAATTCCCGGCGGTCAACCTCGACGTCGGCGTCCAGCACGGGCGCTCCAGATGTAGGCGGCCAGCGGCAGCGGCAGCGCCACCACCAGCAGGACCAGGGCGTACGGCAGCGCGGAGGCCAGCCCGGTCTCCTGCAGCGTCGTATATATCTGCAACGGTATCCCCATCGGGTTGTAGGCGATGATGATGACCGCGCCGAAAGCGCCCATCGCCCTGGCCCACGCGATGGACAAGGACATAGCCAGCCCGGGTGCGGCCAGCGGCAGCGTGACCCGCCGGAACACCCGCCGCGGCCGGTCGCCGAGCAAGCCGGCCTGCTGCTCGAGGCGCGGCTCGACGCTGGCGAAGGCCGACTGCGCGCCGAGCACGTAGTAAGGCGCCGACTCGTAGACTTCCGCGATGACCAGGGCGAGGAAGGTGTTGGTCGCGGACTGGTGCAGGTCGGCGAGGAGGCTGCCGATCGGCGTGTAGGGGCCGACCATGAACACCAGCAGCAGGCCGATGACCAGCGGCGGCAGCAGCAGGCTGCATAGTACGCCGGTCTCCCATACGCGTGGGAACGGCAGCTTCCCCCGGGCGAGCATCCAGGCCAGCGGGGTGCAGATGACGAACAGCACACCCAGGGTCACGAGCCCGGATTCCACCGAGATCACGAGCGGATCCAGTGCCCCCGGGGCCGTCAGGGACTTCGTGATCGCGTTCCAGGACAGGTGGCTGAGCAGAGCGATCACGGGGCCCAGCAAGGCCAGCCAGATAATGCCCGTTCCGGCCACCGAGACGAAGGTAGACACAGAACGGAGCCGCAGCGAGCCCCCGGCGAGCCGCCCCCGTCCCGTGGGACGGCGCGGTCCCGGGGGTCCGTCCCCCCGGACCGCGCCGCCAGCGGCTGCCGCGGGGCTAGCCGCCCAGCTCACTCGTGATCGCTGCGGGAACCGAACTCGCCGAGCCGGTCACCGTGGGGGGGATGAGGGTGAACCCGCCCGCCTTGTACTGGGCCAGGCCCGCTGGCGACAGCGTGTACTTGACGAAGGCGGTCGCGGCCGGGGTCGGCGTGCCGATGATGGTGATGTCGATGACCTGCGGCGAACCGGACTTGGTCTTGCCGTTGTTGAGCTTGATCGTCGCCTTGGCGTACGCCGTGGCGCTTCCCTGGCTGCTGAGGTTGATGGCGGTCGGAAGCGGGATGTAGTCCAGGTGCAGCTCGATGGCCTGCGTAATGAAGGCGCTTGACGCGTCGAGCTGGCCGGACTGCAGCGTGGAGGGCAGCGAGGCCTCGGCGTAGATCTCCGAGGACTTGGCCGAGGCGAGCGGGCCGCCGAGGATCTTCGTGACGGTGTCCGACGGCAGGTGGTAATAGGCCTGCGCGAGCTCCAGCATGTAGATGAAGTCCCGGCCCTGCGGGTCGATGTTGGGGTCGGTGCGGCCGAGTTTCAGGCCGGGGGTCTCGAGCAGGGTGAACAGGCCCGATAGCGGCTTGCTGCCGTCGGCGAAGGCCTTGAACTGGCTGGCGTACTTGCTCTTCGGGTTGTAGGCGACGACCATCGAGGTGCCCGCGTACGGGATGTACCAGTTGGTGTACTTAGGCTCGAGCGGCGTGATGTTGTCACCGCCGACGCTCTCGAAGACGTTCGGGCTGATCTCGCCGGAGGCGATGTCCGTTTCCAGGTCGCCGGAGGCCCCCGCGCGTCCGGTGAACGAGTAGCCTTCAGCCGCCTTGAAGGCGGGGTCGGTGACATTAGCGTTGAGGTATTCAAGGGAGGACGCATAGGCGATGCTGACCGAGCCGGAGGCCTTGGGCATGCTCGAGGAACTGGCACTCGCCGAGGTCGAGGTCGAGGTCGAGGCCGAGCTCGACGAGGAGCTGCTGCACCCGGCAGCGGCCAGGCCGGTGCAGGCTATGGCCACCAGAGCGACGACCGGCGCTCTTTTTTTCGCGAAGACAGGGATCATCCACCGAACATTGCCACCGATGGTTGCGTCGCGCAAGGAACCGGGACACGACCGGAATGAGCTACCCGGGATTGAGACACTACTGGGATGAGCTAGCAGCCATCCGTTTACCAAACGGCGTATCACCGGGCGTGATAACCCGTTGGCGGCTTCACCTGCACTCGGGCATTGTGGACAGGGTGAGCATTCCCGAGGTCCCGGCCGCCCCCGATAGTCAAGATCTCCGAGGGCTGGCCCGCGGCCTGCGCCAGCTTTTCGAGGTAGCGGCCAGGACGCTGGCCGAGGACTCAGGTCCCTCCGAGCTCGCGCGCCAGGTCACCGAGCACCTCGGCTGCGACCTGACGGCCGTGGTCCCGGTGACCGAGAGGTTCCCCTCCTGGGAGCACGTGAACATCCAGCGCGGAGTCGATGCCTACCTTGCCGCGCACCCGGGCGGTACGTGGTTCGGCGCGTCAGGTCTGGGTCACCGTCCGCGCGAGGACATGCTCTCCCTGATCAACATGCCGTCGCCGTTCGGCGGGCTCAGGCCCGGGGCCGCCAGCTACGGCACCGCGGCGGTCGGCCCGGAGCAGAACGCCGAGGTGGTGATGTTCGGCCTGGTGACGACCGCGGCGCCGGACGGTGCACCGGTGGTGATAGGGATCCGCAATGAAAGCCAGTTCGGGGCGCCTTTCTGCAACCTCGAGGTGCTCGCGGCGGACCAGCCGCCGGCCACCGCGACGCGCGACGAGATCGGCCGGCTGATGCGCGCCCATGACGTGTTCCGCGGTCAGGTGCTCAGTTTCACGGCCAGCGAGCACCACGGCAACGAGCTGGTTACCTTCCTGCCGCGGCCGACGGTCGCGGTCGACGACGTGGTGCTGCCGGATGGCGTACTCGAGCACATCGAGCAGCACATCGTCGGCGTCGCGGACTGGTCGGCCGAACTGCTAAGCGCAGGCCAGCACCTCAAGCGCGGCCTGCTTCTGCACGGGCCGCCGGGGACGGGAAAGACGCACACCGTGCGCTACTTGACCGGACGCCTGGCCAGCTGCACCGTCATCTTGCTGACCGGGCTGTCGATCAGGTTCATCGACCAGGCGGCAGCGCTCGCCCGCCGCCTGCAGCCGTCCGTCGTGGTGCTCGAAGACGTCGATCTCGTCGCGTTGGACAGAGACTTCGCGCCGGGGGGACAACCGCTGCTGTTCTCCCTGCTCGAAGCGATGGACGGCATCGGCACCGATGCCGACGTCACCTTCGTGCTGACCACCAACCGGGCCGACGTGCTCGAGGTCGCGCTGGCCGACCGGCCCGGCCGGATCGACCTGGCGGTGGAGGTTCCCCGTCCCGACGAGCGCTGCCGGGAGCGCCTGCTCCGCGTCTACGCCCGTGACCTGACCCTGGACGCGGACCTGGACCCGGTGGTGGCCGGCACCGAGGGCGTCACTGCCTCGTTCATAAAGGAAATGATCAGGCGGACCGTCCTGGTGTCGCTGCGAGCCGGTGAGCGTCCGCCGGTGCTGCGAGCCTCCCATTTCGCCGAGGTCCTGACCGAGATGAACGGGGAACGCCACGAGCTGACCCGCTCGCTTCTCGGCTCCGGAACCGGCGCTGCCGCCGACGTCAGCCCCGGGGGCTATGCCGAACAGGGACCCGCGGCCCGGCCCGCTCCCATCCGCCGCCGCCGGTACTGACGATCTTGTGGTCAGGGCGCAGCGCGGTAAGCCCGATACCGGCTGGCCTGCCTGACGCACTGGTTCGCCCGATCTGCTAAGTGTTGGGTTAGGTACTCGAGGAGGAGAGGTCAGTCCATGTCCCGCAGAACCAGCCCGCCGTTCCGGGCCGACCACGTCGGCAGCCTGCTGCGCCCGCAGCGGCTCCTTCAGGCACGTGACGATTTCGCAGGCGGCCGGATCACGGCGGACGATCTGCGGGCCGTCGAGGACGAGGAAATCATCGGGGCCATCCGGATGCAGGAGGAGGTCGGCCTGCAGTCCGCCACCGACGGGGAATTCCGCCGGGCGTCGTGGCACATGGACTTCATCTACGCCCTCGGCGGGGTCTCCAAGGCCCCCGGCAACCTGGCGGTAAAGTTCACCAACCCGTCGGGCACCATCGAGTGGACCCCGGCCGCGCTGCACGTCGGCAGCAAGGTCAGGCTCGAGCAGACCATCTTCGGCGAGGACTTCACGTTCCTGAAGGCGCACGTCACCACGGCCGTGCCCAAGCAGACGATCCCGTCGCCGAACATGGTGCACTACCGGGGCGGGCCGGCCATGCTCGATCCGGACGTCTACCCGGACCTCGAGCAGTTCTGGACCGACCTGGCCGCGGCCTACGCCGAGGAGGTCCGGCGGCTGGGCGAGCTTGGCTGCACCTACCTGCAGTTCGACGACACGTCCCTGGCCTACCTGAACGACCCCGCCCAGCGGGCCGAAATCAGCGAACGCGGCGAGGACGCCGAGCACATGCACCTGCGGTACATCAAGCAGCTCAACGCGGCGGTCAAGGACAAGCCGACCGGAATGGCGATCACCACGCACCTGTGCCGGGGTAACTTCCGGTCCTCATGGGCCGCCTCCGGCGGCTACGACTTCGTGGCCGAGGCGCTCTTCTCAGAACTGAACGTAGACGGGTTCTTCCTCGAGTATGACGACGAGCGGTCCGGTGGTTTCGAGCCGCTGAGGTTCGTCCCCCAGGACAAGCTGGTCGTGCTCGGCCTGGTCACCACCAAACGCCCGGAGCTTGAGTCCAAAGACGACCTCAAGCGGCGCATCGACGAGGCCGCCAAGTACGTCCCGCTTGACCAGATCTGCCTGTCCGGGCAGTGCGGGTTTTCCTCGACCGTAGAGGGCAACGCACTGACCTACGATCAGCAGGTCGCCAAGCTCCGCCTGATCGTGGAGACCGCGCACGAGGTCTGGGGTGACTGAGCATATGCGCTGGTGCGACTAGTCGCGCGGACATTTTTCTCCGGCATTTGAGCCGCCGCGAATGAAGGCTTCCCGGGGGTCGGCACTGGCCCACGCCCTCCCGTTTAACCCCGGTTAACGCGGCGCAATCAGGGAAGCAGTGAGGCATGCTAGCCATCATCGCGGCGATCCTCTTCGGTATCGCCTGGATTATCAATGCCACGGGCACCGCCACAGACGCGTGGTTCCCCGTTACCGACCTGCTGCTTATCGGCCTGCTCTGCCTGGCCTTGCATCAGGCTGGCATCGGAACCGCCTGGGTCAGGCGCCGATAGCAGGCGGCGCCGGAATCAGGCGCAGGCAGACGCGAGATCCCGGACAGCGTCCAGACGATAGCGATCTTGGCTACGAAGCCGATAATCAGGACGATAATCCCGAGTATGATTATGATTTCCCCTAGCCGCCGGTAGCGAACGTTGGATTCCGCCGATGCGGTCAGAGGGCCTTTCGACGCAGTGTCGTAAGGCGATGACGGGCATCGGCTTCGTTGGCAACCGCGGGCTCTGGGCGGCCTTGGTACTGCATTACTTGCTATGCCGCAGATCGCTTCAGGTAAACCTGTGCGTCGCGGCAATCTTCGCCTGGCCGACGCGGATCTTTTCAGGACGACCCGTCCGCCTGGCGGATCGCGCTGCGCACCAGCTCGGCGGAGAGCACCGCGAGCTTGCGGCGCTCAGAGCGAGCCTGCGCCCGTAGTTGCTGGTAGGCGGCATGCGCGGAGATGCCCTGGCGGCCGATGAGGATCCCCTTGGCCTGCTCGATAATGGCCCGCGAGTTCAGCGCCGACTGCAGTTGCCCAGCCAGCTCGGTCTGCTGCTCGCCCATCAGCATCGTGGCGATCAGAAGCGCGGCGAGATCAGTAAACGCCAGCAACCCGAGCTCGGCCTCAGCGGACCAGGGACGGCTCTGCTCCGACATCACCGCCACGACGCCGACGGCGTCCTGGTTGTAGGGGATGGGGCTGGCGAGCACAGCCCGTACCCCGCGGGCGACCGCATGTTTGCTGAACGACGGCCAGCGCATCTCTTGCGTAAGGTCCTCGGCCCGTACCAGCTGCTTGTCTTCGAAGGCCGAGATACACGGACCCTCCTGGTGGCGTATCTGCAGCTCCTCCAGGTGACCCATCCGGACGTCGGATACCGCGGCGTTCAGCAGGTGGTGGTCGGCATTGGCCAGCATCAGGCCCGCGCCGTCCACGGCGAAGATCGTGTGAGTGGTCTGGACGACCTGGTGCATCGCATCTTCGACTCGCATCTCGCCGAAGCGCAGCCTGCCGAGTTCGTCCAGCGCGTGGCGTACATCCTGCATCGAGACGCTGCTCATCTGCCCGCTCCCGGAAATGTCTCGTGGCCTCGCGAGGCGCCCGTCCGGATACTACCCACGAGTCATCCCTCTATCTCGCAGTTCGCGTCAAGCCCGGTGAGCTCAAGAAGCCGCCGGACGCCCGGGCTCGGATGCCGGATGACCGGAAGTCGGCCAGCCGGCAGCGACCGGCCCGTCGCGACGATCATCCGGGCGGAGCCGCAGTCAATGAAGTCGGTCCGGCTCAGGTCGAGCACGAGCCGCTCGGGCCTGGTCTCCAGAACCAGCCTCAGTTGCTCGGAAACGAACGGCATCGTCGCCAGGTCGAGCTCACCGCTGATGAACACCGTCGTCGTCGCCGTACCGACCTTCACTTCTATCGCGACCCGGTCGGCCGCGAAGGTGGCCCGCGCCTGCAGGTCAGGGTCACGGCAGGCCATGGGGCTGCTCCCGCCCGCTGGGGCATGCGAGCCGTTCACTAGCGCCCCCCTGACGGGCGTGCCCTCAGGTCGGCCGCGGACCGGAGAATGTGCGTAGCAAAAGGGGAACTGAGCCACATCATGAGGACTCCCACCCAGCAACGGCGAGGATCTCAGCCGGATGCTGTCAGGGGGCCTCTTCCTTAGATCATCCAAGAAAATGCGGGGCCAGCATCGACCTAGCGACGGGCCGCAGGACTCTGGGCGGCGTCATGGTTGCCCTTTAGTATGCCCCACTTCGGGCGCATCGCAAGCCACCTCGCCGGCCGCGGAACATCACATGCCGGTCACCTTGCCGAGCCGACGGCGCCATCTGCCAAGGTGTTGTCATGGCGTGGATTGAGCTTGACGGTGCGGTCAACGTGCGTGACCTGGGGGGCCTGCCCACCGATGATGGCCGGCGAACCGCGGGAGGCCGGCTGTTGCGCGCGGATAACCTGCAGGAACTGTCGCCTTCGGACGTCGCGAAGCTGGTGAGCGACATCGGCGTGACCACGGTCGTGGACCTGCGCAGCTCGAACGAGCTGAAATCAGAGGGCCCGGCGCCGCTGGATGCCGTCGCGGGAGTACGTCATACTCACCACCCCGTGCTTCCCGAAGTCGGATCCAACACTGACATGATCGCCGAAGCACTGCTGACCAAGGCCACTGATGACAGGTCGCGCTACCCGGATGATCCTGTCTGCGGGCACTACCTGGATTACCTGGAAGACCGTCCCGATCAGATCGTGGCCGCGCTGCGCAGCATCGCGCATTCCGAGGGCGCGGCGCTGGTCCACTGCGCGGCGGGCAAGGACAGGACCGGCGTGGTGGTAGCGCTCGCGCTTACCGTGGCCGGAGTCCGTCCGGAGGATGTGGTCGACGATTACGCCGCGTCGGGGGATCGCACCGAGGCCATCGTGGCCCGGCTGCGCAGGTCCCCGACCTACGCCAGGGACATCGACAGCAAGCCTGCCGCATCGCACCGGGTGCGGCCCGAAACGATGGCCGTGTTCCTCGAGCAGATGGGATCCCGCTACGGCGGCGTCGACCGGTGGCTGACCGATCACAGCTTCGGCGCTGAGGACCTGCAACTGCTGCGAGCCAAACTCCGCGATTCGTCGACCGGCCAAGCCCCCGAAGGCAGCCGCCGCTTAGCTGTCAGCCCCGGGCAGCCGCCCGAGGGGGAAGGGCGGGAGGACGCGCAGTTCGGTGTTCCGGTCACGGGGGGTGCCGGACAGAGTCGCGGCGCCCCACGGGACGTTGGCCGCGAGCTCGCGATGCAGGGCGGCGAGGTCGTCCGTGGTCTCCAGGGTCACCGCGGCGGCCGGCGTGTCATGGTCGACCATCGTGGTCACGATGGACAGGTACTCGCCATGGTCGAGGATCTCGACCATCCGGGTCTGGCAGGGCCAGTCCACCACCGCGCAGGTGGTGACCTCCCAGAAACCGCCGGACGGCCGGGCCGGGTCATGGTGCGGTCGGATGGCGTTGGTGTGCGTGTGCCCGTTCAGCCACAGGACCACGTTGGGGAACCTGTGCAGCAGGGCCAGCAGGTCGGCGCCGCCGAGCAGAGGCTCGCCGCCGGGCCCCGCGTGGGTGCCGCAGCTATTGTCCAGCGTGCTGGTCCCATGGTGGGAGAGCAGGATCACGAGCCGGTCGTCGTGGCCGGCCCGGACTTCGCTCCCGTCTGGTCCGCGATAGGTCGAATGCACCTCGGCCAGGCGAGCTTCCAGCCAGCGGGCTTGCTCGCGGTCCAGGCACCCGGCCGCGCCGCCGGCCAGGCAGTTCGTGTCAAGCGCGATGAACCGCACCGCAGGCGTGTCGTAGGCGTAGTACGCGGTGCCGTCCAGGCGGTTGCGCTCGGCGAACCCGTGCCCGAACGGCCGCGAGCCGGCGCGAAGATGCGCCTCGACGAACTCCCGCCTGGTGATCGGCCTGCGGCAAGGATCCGGCGTGACGTGCCGGTACGGGCCGGCCATGAACGCCTCGGGGTGCTCGGTGAACAACTTGAGCGCTCCGTCATGGTCGAAGTCAGCCGGCAGCCCGATGGGCTTCCTGTCCCCGGCCTGCGCGGCGGCCAAGCCCGGTGTCTGGGTGCCTACGCCCTGGTTGAGGGCCTCGTGATTACCGAAGCAGGACAGCCAGGGTAGGCGCAGGCCGACGGCGGCGAACTCGCGCAGCGCATGCCGGAGCAGGCCTGGATGGTACGGGAAGCCGTATTCGCGCCGGAAGAAGTCCGGGCCGCCCGGCCCCGGGCCGTCCGGTCGCCAGAAGATGTCATCAGGCCAGTCCAGCGACTGCACGCCCTCATAATCCGGGCCGCCGGAATCCGGCGACACCAGCCCGCCGTCGAGCAGGGCGAGGAACGCCTGCAGTTCGTTCCACTGCGCGTTGTCGATGGCATCACCCGTCGTCACGGCCAGCTGCAGCGCCAGCCCGGTCGCCGGGCCGCGCGCCGCGCCGAGCGTACGGACGGTGGCGTCGACAGCGTGCGCGGTGAGTGCCTCCTGGGGACGTTGCACGGGGACGATCTCGGCGTACCTCGGGTCGGCGAAGCGGGCGTTGAGGAACTCGAACCGCGTGGGCGACTGCACGTCGGCGAGCTGGAGATCGGTGATGTGCACCAGGCAGGCCAGTGCGCGTCCGCGCCCAGCCGGGGACGGCTCCCCGGCCAGCCCGGAAACACCGAGGTCGTCGCGGATAAGATGCGGCTCACCCTCGACGATCTCGACGGCCCGGTACGAGGCGGACCGGCCGCGGCGCAGCACCGCTCCGCGGCCGAGCCTGCGGCGCGTGGTCAGCGGGGGATGACTGCCGCTCACGCCTCTTCTTCGGCCAGCGAGTCGGCAGCAGCTGAGCTGCCTGACACGAGCACGGGGTCCGGCCGGATCGTCAGCGCCACCCGACTGCCCGCCGACAGCGCGGTAGCATCCGAAGTCTGGAGCTGAGCCATGACCGAGGCGTCGCCGAGATCGACTGTGACCCGGCTGGTCGCGCCGAGGAAAGTGACGGCGATCACCGTGCCGACCAGCGGACCGGATTCCGGCGCGGCGTGGGACGCCAGGGTCACAGCTTCCGGTCGCACAAGCGCCACGACCTCGCCATCGGGAGTATCGCGTTCCACCAGCGGCAGCGTGCAGCCGCGGACGATGACTTCGCCCCCGCGGACCGTGCCGGACAGCCGGTTGGACAGGCCGACGAACTCGGCCACGAACGAGGTGGCCGGGCGCGAGTAGACCTCGATGGGCGGCGCCAGCTGCTCGAGGTGGCCTTCCCGCATGACGCCGACCCGGTCGGCGATGGCCAGCGCCTCCTCCTGGTCGTGGGTGACGAACAGCGTGGTGATGCCCACCTCGAGCTGGATCCGGCGGATCTCGTCCCGCAGCTGCGCCCTGACCTTGGCGTCCAGCGCCGACAGCGGTTCGTCGAGCAGGAGCACTTGCGGCTCGATGGCCAGGGCGCGAGCCAGGGCGACCCGCTGCTGCTGCCCGCCGGAGATCTGGTGCGGATACCGGTCCGCCTGCGTGGACAGCCCGACCAGGTCCAGCATCTCCAGGGCCCGCCGATCCCGCTTGGCCGCGTCGACCCGGCGCAGCCGTAGCCCGAAGGCCACGTTCTGCCGCACCGTCATGTGCGGGAACAGGGAGTAGGCCTGGAACACCATGCCCATATCGCGCTTGGCCGCCGAGACGTGGGTGATGTCCTTGCCGCCGACGGTGATGTGGCCGCTGTCGGCGTCTTCCAGCCCCGCGAGCAGGCGCAAGGTTGTGGTCTTGCCGCAGCCGGACGGGCCGAGCAGAGCGATGAGCTCACCGGGATGCAGGGTCAGGTCGAGCCGGTCGAGCGCGACGACCGGGCCGTAGTGCCGGCTCAATCCCTCCATCCGCACTTCGACGGCAGTCCTAGCCGCGCCGCCCTGCGTTCTGGTTACGGGTGAAGAAGTCATGAACGGCACCTCATCCCCGGCCGCGACGGCGGCGGCCGACGAAGGACAGGATCAGCAGCAGTATGAAAGCAAACAGCAGCGCAGCGAATGAGGTGGAGAAGAGCACCCCGGCATTGGGCGTGTTCCGGCTGATGGAGTACAGCTCGACCTGCAGGTTCGAGTACAGCAGGAGGTAGGCGATGGTGAACTCGCCGAGGACCAGGGCCCAGGTGAGGAGCAGGGCGTTCAGGATGGCCTGCCGCATGTTCGGCACGATCACCCGGAAGATCACGGTGAACCAGCTCGCTCCCAGGCTGCGCGCGGCCTCAGAGATGGTCTCCACGTCGACCGCGCTCAGTCCGGCCGCTAGCGCCCGGTAGGCGTATGGCAGCGCCAAGATCACGTAGGCCCAGAACAGCATGAGTGAGGACAACTCATAGTGCTGAATCTTGTTGTAGACGGGGCCGAGGCCGACGACCAGCACGATGGCAGGGATGGTGAGCGGCAGCAGGCAGAGGATCTCCATGGTGCGGGCCAGCCACTTCACCCGCAGCCGGATCCAGATCATGGTCGGTACCAGCAGCACCATGGTGACCACGCAGGTGATGACCGCGAGCTCCAGGGTGATCTCGATCGCGCTCAGCAGCGGAGGAATGCCAGACCCCTGGTAAGAGGCGATCTGGCGCCAGGCCGTCAGCGCCCAGGTGCCGAGCTTGGCCCCCTCCAGGGAGAACCGGCCAAGTGCCAGCAGCGGCAGCACGAAGAACAGCCCGAAGACAGTGAACACCACGTACCTGAAGACGTTCAGCCGACGGCGTCGGCGAGCCTGCATGCCGCCTGGCCGAGCCGCCTCCGCAGGGGCGGGCGTCTCACCGAGCGAGGTTATCGCAGCCATCGTGCCGCCCTGCGCTGGAGCAAGGCGTACCCGGTCATGACGATGGCCACCATGATCACCATGCCCAGGGCGAGCAGGTCGGCTACGTTGACGTTGCTCAACCCGACCTCGCTGGAAAGGGCGGTGCTGATCTGCTGCGGCACGATGTAAGCGATCTGGTTCTCCCAGGCCTGGATGGTGGCGAAAGCCGACAGCGCGTTGGCGAACAGCAGCAGCAGGCCACCGAGGAAGGCCGGCGTCAGCAGCGGCCCGCCGACGTAGCGCCAGTACTGCCACGCGGACGCGCCCAGGTTCTCCGACGCCTCTCGCCACTGGACCTTCACCCCGTCGATCGCGGGCAGGAAGACCAGCACCATCAGCGGGATCTGGAAATAGGTGTAGATCAGGCCGATACCCCACGGGAAGTCGTAGTACCAGCTGGCGTGAAACAGCAACCCCACCGCCGGGCCGATGAGCACCTGGAACGCGAACGCCAGCGTGACCCCCCCGAACTGGGCGAGAACGCCTGAGGCGGCCAGGTACAGCCTGCGCACAACGCCGTCCGGGTTGCCCGACGCTATCGCATAGGCCAGGATCGCGCCGAGCACGGCCCCCAACACCGACGAGAGCAGGCACAGCTTGAATGAGCCGATGAAGTAACCGCGCACCAGCGAGTTGCCGAGCTCGGTGACGTTGGAGAATGCCCACGCGCCGTTGGGGTTCTTGAGCGCATCGACCACCACGATCCCCGTCGGCAACAGCAGGAAGATCGCGACGTAGGCGAGGAACGGGACGGTACCGACCCAGGAGGGAGCGGCAAGCCGGCGCCCGGCCCGTGAAGGCCGGGCGCCGGTCTCAGATGTCGCAGCGACAGCCACGTTTCCTCGCTAGCTGACGGCCTTCGCCCAGTTCGCCGCCAGGTAATTCGCGGCGTCGGTGGCCTGGGACGGGCTGAGGAAGGTGGGGGTCCCGGTCACCGCGGGCAGCTTCGAGGCCGCGCTGGTGTCGATGCTGCCGTCGGACGTCATGGCCGTCTGCTCCACCGGCCGGGCGCCGCCCTGGAGCCAGAGGTTCTGTCCGCCGGTCGCGGACTGGGAGTAGAGGAACTCCTCCCACAGCCGGGCGGCCGCCGGGTGCGGGGCGTTCTTGTTGATGGTCTGCGCGTAGTACCCGCCCAGGACGGCGTTCGCGGGGATGAACACCTTCCAGTTCGTCACGCCCACGTAGCTCGGCAGGTTGAGGTAGTCCCAGTTGAACACGACCGGGGTGGTGCCGGCCTTGATGGTGGCACCGGTGGCGGATACGGGGGAGAAGTTGCCTGCCGCCTTGAGTTTGCCGAAGAAGGACACGCCGTCGGAGATGCTGCTGGCGCTGCCGCCTTCGGCCAGGCTCGCCATCATGACGCCGTTCAGCGCCGCGTTGGCCGAGGTCGGGTTCCCGTTCAGCGCGACCGCGTTCTTGAACTTCGGGCTGAGCAGGTCGTTGAGCGAGGTGATCGTGCCGAACTTGCTCGAGTACCCGACCGCCATGTAGCCGCCGTAGTCCTGGACCCACAGGCCGTTCGGCGCCTTCTGCGCCGTCGGGATGCTGCTCCAGGTGCTGACCTCGTACGGCGCGAACAGGCTTGTGTTAGCCAGGGCGACGGCCATGCCGATGTCCAGGACGTCGGGCGCCTTGGCGGTGCCGTTCTCCGTCTTCACCGCGTCGACCTCCTGCTGGCTAGTGCCATCAGGCAGGGCGGAATTGACCTTGATGCCGTAATCCTTCTCGAAGGTCGAGATGATGGTGCCGTAGTTCGCCCACGTCGGCGGGAGCGCGATCACGTTGAGCGTGCCCTCCGCCTTGGCCGCCTTGACCAGAGCGCTCATGCCGCCTCCGGCCGACGCGGAGGTCTCGTTGGCCCAGTTGACGCTGCTGCCGCTCGAGCCCGAGCCCGAGGAGGAACTCGACGAGCAGCCGGCGGCCGCAAACAATGCCGCGGCCGCGACTCCGGCGGCCGCATAGCGATAGGACAATTTCACAGTGCCTCCTGAAAGCTTTGCTGTCCCGAAGTGGATCACGGCGGCCCGAAAAGGACCCGGGCGGCGGTACCGGGGAGGTCTACCGACCCACTAATCCCCCAGCTGAGAGTGCAGGATAAACGCCTCTAAAACGTTTAGAGTTCGAATGCTCACACACGCGCTGGAGGGGTGTCAAGGGACGTTACCGAGTTGTCGCACTGCGCCTTGCGAACACTGGGTGAACGGACAAAGTCCGGTGCCCGCAGGGACGCGCGTTCGACCAGTTCCACCGGAGCGACGTAATCGGTGGGCGGATCCCAGTCCAGCAACCGCGTCATCAGGGCCCGGCCCATTTCCTGGCCGTCTATGCGGATGGTCGCCAAGGGCGGATCGAGGAACTCGGAGGTCGGCAGGTCGTCGTGGCCGATGACCGAGACGTCCGGCCCGATCCGCAGGGACAGGTCACGGGCGGTCTTGTAGATTCCGAGCGCCGTGTAATCGGAGTTGGTGATGATCGCCGTAGGGGGGTCCCGCCGTGTCAGCAGGGTCCTGGCGGCCTTGCGCACGTCGGCGATCGTGAGGGGCGATCGCATCACGTGCGGCCGGACGCCGAGTTCGCGGGCATGGCGGCGGAAATGGCGCAGCCGGTCGGTGTCGGCCGCCATGCCTCGCGGCGCGGACAGGAAGGCGGCGGAGGTGTGACCTAGCTCGGCCAGGCGGCGCATGGCCAGCTCAACCCCGAGGGCATTATCAGGGTGCACCCGCGACACGCCGGTGAAGCCGTCCATGGACGCGTTCAGCGCCACCACCGGGGTGCCGGGCCGCAGCTGCTGCCACAGCCGAACGGACTCGCCGTCGCCGACCGGGGCGATGGCCAGTCCGGCCAGGCGCTGGGCGGCCATTTCCCGCACATGCATACGCTCGCGTTCCATCGAGTAGTGCGAGTCGAGGAGCAGCAAGGTCACGCCCGCCTCGTCCGCCGCTCGTTCGGCCCCGGTCAGCACCTCGAGGAAGAAGGGATTGGTGAAGTTGCGGATGACCAGGCCGTAGGTGGTGGTGCGCCCTCGCCGCAGCGCCTGGGCCTGCGGGTTGGCGCGGTACCCGAGCTCTGCCGCGGCCGCCAGGATCCGCCGGCGGGTATCTTCCGCCACCCCAGGCTGGCCATTGAGGGCGAAGCTCACCGAGGCGACTGAGACGCCGGCCTTGCGCGCAACGTCACGAATTCCCGTCGGCCGCTGCGATCCGCCCTGCTGACTCGTCATGGCCTTTTCCACGCTTATGACGCTCTGCTTCCCCCGAAAGGAGCGGATGTACGCCGCTGAGCGCACATCCTAACCACCCAGCAGGCCGCCAGCCAGATGGCCGCCGCGGCGCATCGTGCCGCGGCTGAGAAGACATCGCGCGAAGCGGCGGCCGTCACCGCGCGCGGCACGGCGGCTGGCTCGGCGCCACGACGCCGCTCGCCAACCGCATGACCAGCGTGGGAGCCCTACGTCATGGCAGCCGGGACATCGGGCAACTCTCAAGACCGACGCCTTCCCGCCACGACGGGCTGCGGCCAGAGCGCCCCGCGGGTCAGGGACGTCACCCACCTGACCGCCAACTAACGCCTGACCGCCATGGGCTGGCTACCTCCGGTTTGTGTTGGCTAGCCATGATTTCGACTTGTCTAGCCAAGATTCGGCGGCTGGTCCCCGTACCCGGGGACCGTGGTTTGGGAGGAAATTTTGCGAGCAAGGCATGCTATGGCGGCAAGCGCCGCTGTTGCCGGCAGCCTGCTGCTCACTGCGGGCTGCGCGTCCTCGAGTTCAAGCGGCAGTAGCACGAGCGGTAGCACAAGCGGCGGGACGAACTGGGCCACCGCCACCTCCGTCTCGGCGGGGGGCGGCATGACCGCGCTGATCGCGGCGGCCAAGAAGGAGGGCCAGCTCAACGTCATTACGCTGCCTTCCAACTGGGCCAACTACGGCACGATCATGAAGGACTTCACCGCCAAGTACGGCATCAAGATCAACGACGCCAACCCGGACGGTTCCAGCCAGGACGAGCTCAACGCGGTCAACCAGCTCAAGGGCCAGAGCCGTGCACCTGATGTCCTCGATGTGGGCACGGCGTTCGGAGTTAAGGGCGACCAGGAGGGCATCCTGGCCCCGTACAAGGTGGCGACCTGGAGCGACATCCCGGCTGACGCCAAGGCGGCGGACGGCGCCTACTACGCCGACTATGGCGGCTACGTGGCCATCGGGTACAACTCGGCGAAGGTGAAGGTCGCGCCGACCTCGTTCGCCAGCCTGCTGAACCCGATGTACAAGAACGAAGTCGCCATCAACGGCAACCCGACCCAGGCCAGCGCGGCCTTCTCGGCCGTGTTCGCTTCCGCGCTCGCCAACGGCGGTTCGCTTAACAACATCACGCCCGGCATCGCATACTTCAAGAAGCTGCACAGCGCAGGTAACTTCGTGCCGGTCACGGCGAGCGCCGCGACCATGGAAAGTGGCCAGACGCCGATCGTGATCTGGTGGGACTACCTGCTTGCCTCTGAGATCGGGCCGAGCGTCCCTGGTCTGAAGATCGTGATCCCGTCGGACGCGTCCTACGCCGCCTACTACGACCAGGCGATCAGCAAGTACGCCCCGGACCCGGCCGCGGCTAGGCTCTGGGAGGAGTATCTCTACTCCACTACGGGCCAGAACCTGTGGCTTGAGGGCGAGGCCCGGCCGATCGAGCTGCCGAGCCTGGTAAGCGCCGGCACGGTCAACCAGACGGCCTACAAGGCACTGCCGCCGGCCCCGAGCGGTAGCGTTACCTTCCCCACCCAGGCCCAGCAGTCGGCGGCAGAATCAATCGTCGCCCAGCAGTGGTCCAGTGTGATCGGCTAGCAGTGGACCAGACCATAGCGGCCGCTGGGGCCCCGGGATCCCTCGTGGATCCCGGGGCTCCCGGGTCCGGCGCCGCGGCGGCGCCGGACCCGGCGGCCAAGCTGACCTTGCCTGGTGTGCTGCGCTGGCTGCGCCGGGCGGCGGGAATCGTGCCTTTCGGCGTCTACGTGACGCTCGGCCTGCTGCTGCCCATGATCGCGGTCGCGGTCGGAGCATTCCAGAGCAACAGCGGCGGCTTCACGCTGAGCAACGTTCACGCCGCCACCCACGGCGTATACCTGCATGGATTCGAGCAGACCATCATCTTGTCCGTGGTCACCTCCATCGTGCCGGGGATCCTTGGGCTGCTGATCGCGTACGCGATCTTTACGGCCAAGCGCGGGACCATCCTGCGCCAGGTCGCGGTGACCGCGTCCGGCGTGTTCGCCAACTTCGGCGGGGTGCCGCTGGCCTTCCTGTTCATCGCTACTCTCGGCTCCAGCGGGCTCGTCACCCAGTGGCTGGCCGATCTCGGATTCAACCCCTACGATCACGGCTTCAGCCTGTACACGCTGGCTGGCGTGGTAGTCGTCTACATGTACTTCCAGATCCCGCTCATGGTGCTGGTCATCTTGCCGGCTCTGGAGGGGCTTCGTCCGGCCTGGCGCGAAGCCGCTCAGAACCTGGGCGCGCGGACCTGGGACTACTGGCGCTTCGTGGGTGGCCCGGTGCTGCTGCCGTCGTTCCTCGGGTGCGTGCTGCTGCTGTTCGGCAGCGCCTTGTCCGCTTACGCCACCGCCGAGGCCCTGACCACAGGGACCATCCCGCTCACCGCGATCCAGATCGGGTCGTTCCTGAACGGCAACGTCATCGCCGGCCAGGAGAACATCGGCAAGGCCCTCGGCCTGGGCATGGTCGTCATCATCGCGGTCGCCATGGTGCTCTATGTCGCGCTGCAGCGGAGGTCGGCCAAATGGCTGCGATAATACGCCCGCGAGGAGCCGGAAGGCGGGGGTCCCTGCCGATATGGCGCTGGGTGATACTCCTCCTGGCCGGCATCTACTTCCTCATCCCGCTGATCGCGGCATTCCGGTTCACCGGAACCAGCGCCTTCGGCTCGGTCATCAGCGAGTCAGGCTTCACGTCGTCACTCGGACTGTCGATCAAGCTCGCCGTCATTACGACGGTGATCACGATCGCGCTCATGCTGCCCACGGCGGTCTATGTCCACCTCCGGCTGCCCAGGCTCCGGCGGCTGCTCGAGGGAATCACGATCTTGCCGATCGTCATCCCGCCCGTGGTGCTGATTGTGGGCGTGCTGCAGATCGCCCCGGGCTTCCTCAAGAGCACACGGTACCTGCTTGCCC
>Ga0302235_10000599_pt1 | contig 28175 bp, 27 predicted proteins | sample II_Palsa_N3_3_FD_193577 | JGI IMG/M metagenome (GOLD analysis project Ga0302235, IMG submission 193577) | Peat permafrost microbial communities from Stordalen Mire near Abisko, Sweden - II_Palsa_N3_3 | ecosystem: Environmental > Terrestrial > Soil > Palsa > Peat permafrost | place: Sweden...
TGCTGTTCGCGACGATCTCCGGCGGCCGCCGGATGTCGTCGTGGGCGACCTGGCTGGAGTTCTCCGCGATGCGCGAGCTCGCCCTGCGCCATCCCCCGGTGCCGCGCCGCCCCCGCACGCCCCGCCCGGCGCCCCCCGACGCTCCGGGGGCGCCGCAGGGCCCCGCGGCCGGGGGCGGCCCGGCGGCCGGGCAATCCGCTCCCCCGGAGCCTGCTGCCGGGACGGAGCCTGCTGCCGGGACGGCCGCCGCCACCAGCGCGGCCGGCGGTGCCGCGGCCGGGAACGGAGCCGCAGCCGGTCACCGAGCCGCAGCCGACGCCCCTGTCCCTGCCGCTGCCGCTGCCGCTGCCGGTGACGGGCGGGTGCAGTTCGATGATTTCGTGGCTGATGAGGTGTCTTTTGAGTTGCGGATGTCGTGGCACGGGGCGGCGGACCGGATTGCTTATGCGTGTGATCTGGCCGGGCGGCTCCCGGTGACGTTCGCGGCGCTGGGGGCGGGGCTGATCGACCCGGTCCACGCCAAGATCATCGCCGAGCAGACCGGTTTCCTGTCCGCTGCCGACGCGGCGAAGGCCGACCCGCTGCTCGCCGCGGCGGCGCAGAACAAGACGTACGCGGAGCTGCGGGCCGCGGCGGCCAAGCTGGTTCACCGGAGGAACCGAATTGACCGAGCAGGCCAGGGGCGTTGTCCGGCACGACTGCCAGGACAGGAATGCTGTTGCGGGCTTACCTGGTCCAGTGAGTTACAAGATGGAGGGCATGACAGGCGGGGTTTCCCCGGACGCCGGGGCTGGTTCGGGTGCCCGGCCGGAGCTGCGGGCCTCGCATGAAGACCGCGACCGGGCGGTGGAGATCCTGCGGGTGGCGGCCGGTGACGGCCGGCTGACAGCAGCCGAGCTCGACGAGCGGGTAGAGGCGGCGCTGACCGCCCGCACCGGCGGCGAGCTGGCCGCGCTCACCGCGGACCTGCCGGCCGGGCCCGGCCAGGCTGGCTCGGTCGTCGGGCCGGCTAAGGACGTGGTCCGGCTGGACTACCAGGGCGGGAATGCGACGCGCCGGGGCCAGTGGGTGGTCCCGGCGCGGATGGAGATCCGGGCGGTCGGCGGGACGGTGAAGCTGGACTTCACGGACGCGGTGATCACCCGGCCCGCGCTGCGGATCCAGGCCTATGTGCGGGGCGGCGGAGTGGTCCTGGTGACCAGGCCCGGCATCGAGGTGGACGCCGACGGGATAACCGTGCACGGCGGAACGGTCAGGATCCAGCCGCGGAACGGCTGGAAGGAGCCGGTACTCCTGGCCGTGGAGGTCTCGGGAGAGAACCACGGCGGCCGGGTCACCGCCCGCCCGCCGCGGCGGACGTTCCGGCAATGGCTCCTGCGCGAGCCACGACCACATGCCAGGTCATTCCACGACTGACATCCCCGGCACCTGAGGTTGTCGGACGGTCAAGCCCGCTGCAGGCTCTCACCGGGCGTGATGGCCGGCCAGGGCGAGGGCTGCGGTTGGTCCCGTTCTACCTGCTGAGCATCTGGTCCTGGGGGAGGGACGGTGTTCCGCTGGGCCAGGGCACGACCTGGCCGAACCGGACGAGTTCGCCGTAGGTCCCTGGTTCGAGCCGGTCGGCGAGGATAAGGTCGAGCACGGCCCGGGCGGCCTGGTCGGGGGTCTGCGCGTGGGTGTAGTCGTCGAACCATGGCCGGGACGCCCGGGTGTCCACCATTCCGGGGCAGACCGCGGCGATGAGGGTTCCGTCGGCCAGGTCTGCCGCCCGGCGCCGCGCGGCGACCGCCCGGACCGCGGCGACCTGGGCCACCTTGGAGGGCACGTTGATCCAGCGGGGCCAGCCCTGTTCCTCGGCCGTGCCGTCGTGGATAGCCTTCCGCCAGGACTCCACGGCCGCCTCGACCTCCTCCAGCGTGGCCCCGTCGAACAGCGGGTGCAGGCGCGGGTCCAGGTGGCCGAGTGTGCCCAGCGAGCTGGCCACGACGATGAGCCGGCCCCCGGGTCTGAGCACGGGGCCAAAGGAGCGCAGGACCGCGTGGGTGCCGCCGTTGGCGACGTCGATGAATTCGTCGGCCTGCTCGGACTGCGGCCGGCCCGGGGTGAGCGCGGCGACCGCGTTGGAGATCACGATGTCCACCCCGCCGTGGCGGTCAGCCAGCTCTGTGGCCAGCCCGGCCACGGCGCAGGCATCGGCGACGTCGAGAACCCGGCCGATCACCCGGCTCCGCGTCCCGGCGCGCGTGTTAACCGCGGCGGCGGCGTCGGCGACCCGCCGGGCGTCGCGCCCGGTGAGCAGGACCAGATCATCGGGGTTCATGCGGGCGGCCAGGCCCGCGGCGAGGGCGAACCCCAGCCCCTGGTTGGCCCCGGTGACCAGGGCGACGCGTGCAGCTGACATGACCACCAGGCTAGGCAGGCCCGGGTCATGCGTCTAACGAAAGTTACGCATATGTGGTATGCGTAAAGATCATGGACTTCGCCGATGTGTCGCTGGTAGCACTGCGGGTCTTCCGCGAGGTGGCCGAGCGGGGCACCCTCACCTCGGCCGCGGCCGCGCTGGGCTACACCCAGTCCGCGGTCTCCCGGCAGGTCGCCTCGCTGGAACGCGCGGCCGGGGCACCCTTGCTGGAACGGCGCCACGATGGGGTGCGGCCGACCGCCGCCGGGCACGTCGTGCTGCGCCACGCCGCGGCGGTGCTCGATCAGATCGACGCCGCCGCGCGGGAGCTCGCCGGCCTGCCCGCCGAGGCGGGCACGGTCCGCCTGGGCTGGTTCACCAGCGCGGGCGCCAGCCTGCTGCCCCGCGCCCTCGCGGCCCTGCGCCGCACCGATCCCGCCATCACCGTCATCACGCGGGAAGGCAGCACCCCCGCGCTGGTCCGCGCGCTGCGGGCCGGCACCGTGGATCTCGCCCTGCTGGCCTCGGCGCCGCCGTTCCGCCCACCCGACGCGGAGACACCACCGCTGGACCTCCAGGTGCTCGCCGAACGCAGCCTGTGCCTAGCGGTCCCCGCCACCCATCCGCTCGCCCGCCAGAACGCAGCCGACGTCGCAGACCTGCGCGGTCAGCACTGGATCGTCAGCCCCTCCGCCGCGGATGAGACACTGATGGGGGTCTGGCCTGGGCTGGACGAGCGACCCAAGATCGCCCACACCGCCCGGGACTGGCTGACCAAACTGCACCTCGTCGCGGCAGGATGCGGCCTGACCACGGTGCCCGCCTCATTCGCGTCCATCGCGCCGCCGGGCGTGCGGATCCTGGCCGTGCGCGGCGGGTCGCAAGAACAGCGGCGCATCATCTTGGCCCGCCTCCCGCACCCGCTCGCCGAGCCAGCCGCCCGCCTCGCCGACGCCCTGCGTACCGCAGCCACCGACGCGCCGGCACCGAGGTAACGCCGGGCTCCCGACGAGGCAACACTGGAGTCCATCCTGCGGTCCGGCGCCCCACCACCCGGATGCGCCCTGAACGGGGGCACCCACCTGCAGATTTAACGTTTAGCAAACTTCAACAGCGGAAGCGACGGCATGGCCTGCCGCCAGTCCCGCGATGGTGAAGTCGATGACCTGGTTGACGAGCTGAATGAGATCGCCGGCGGTCGGCTCCGGCCCGAGCGACCGGGCTTCGCGGCTGTCATACAGCTCGCGCAGCCCGGTTGTGGCGGTGACGGCGGCCAGGCGCGGCGCGAGGGTGTCGGGTTCGACATGGAGGTCGTTGGCGATGGCGGCGGCGAGGATGCGTTCCGCGGGTGTGTAGGACGCCCGCGCCACTCCGCGGAGCCGGTCGTTGTCGTCGATCAGCCTGGCGCGCAGTGCCCGAGTGTGCCAGTAGTGGCTGGCGCGGTCGGCTTTGCTGGAGATGATGTCGTTGATGGTCTCGATCATCCACTGGCGGAGGGTTTCCAGCGCCGGTTGCCCGGGCGGACGGGCGTTCAGCCGGTGTTCGAGCCGGTCGGCACCGAAGTAGTCGTCGTCGGCGAACAGCAGGTCGTCCTTGGCCGGGAAGTGGCTCGTGACGGTGCGCGCCGCGACGTCAGCGGCGTCGGCGATCGCCTTGATGGTCGTGGCGTCGTAGCCGTGAGCTGCGAACAGCTCCCATGCAGTCTCCCGGATCAGGGTGCGGGTGCGCTGCTTCTTCCGTTCCTGGCGCGTCGGCGTCACGGTCATGTGGCAACTCTACCACGAACGCAGTATTGCATCGTTAGCAAAAAATGCTACCGTAGCAATTATGCAAAGGATGCAGCAGAACAGAAGGCAGCATGGCTAGGACCTGGTTTATCACCGGGACTTCGAGTGGTTTCGGGCGTGAGTTGACCGAGCAGCTGCTGCGGCGCGGGGACACGGTCGCGGCGACGCTGCGGTCTCCGAGCCGACTGGATGATCTGGCCGCTGAGCACGGCGACCGGCTGTGGGTGCGCCAGCTGGATGTGACCGATACGGCCGCGGTGCGCCGGGTCGTGGACACGGCGTTCGCGGAACTGGGCCGCATCGACGTGGTGATCTCCAACGCCGGGATCGGCATCTTCGGCGCGGCCGAGGAGATGAGCGACGAACAGATCGAACAGCAGATCAATACCAATGTCGTCGGGGCTGTGCAGTTGGCCCGCGCGGTCACCCCGCACTTCCGGGAGCAGGGGGGCGGACGCATTCTGCAGATCTCGAGTATGGGCGGGCAGGTGGCCTATCCAGGTCTGTCGATCTACCACCTGAGCAAGTGGGGGATCGAAGGGTTCTTCGAGGCGTACGCGGCGGAGGTCGCGCCGTTCGGCATCCACACCACCCTGGTGGAGCCGGGCATGGCGGCGACGAGTTTCTACGGCGGCGGGCTGCCTCTGCAGGCGAAGCATCTGGCCGCCTATGAGGGGACGGAGATGACGCAGTGGCTGCGAGGGACCGCCGTCGACGCACGCGACATGCCAGGCGATCCCCGCAAGATGGTCACCGCCATGATCGAGGCGGCCGAGGCGGCGGAGCCGCCGCGGCGGCTCCTGCTCGGTTCCGACGCTTACGCCCTGGTAACCGAGGCGCTCGCCCAGCGGCGGGCTGAATTCGAGGCTAACCGAGCCGTCTCCGTGTCCACCGACGGCGACGACTGGGTCGACGCCTCGGCCCATGAAGCGGGTGAGCCGGCGTGATCACGTTGTTCAGCAAGGAAATCCGATGAGGTTGACAGGAAAGACTGTTCTCGTCACGGGGGCAGGCACCGGCATGGGGCTGGAAGCAGCCAAGCAGCTGACCGCGGGACGGCGACAGGTGCTGGTGGCTGGCCTGGGACTTGCCGAGAGTAGTCAGTAGTCGCCTGTTGCCGCGGTGGGCCATCCGATCGCGTCAAAGACTGCCAGCGGGTCGAGGTAGTCCCGCCAGTGCGCGATCTTGCGGTCGGCGATCGACAGGACCGAGATGTAGCGGTTGCGGTAGGCGTTTCCGGTCCGGATGGCGCGGCCCTGCGAGGCGTATTCGAGAACGACCACGCCCGTGGCCTGGTCGTGGTGGACGGCCAGGTCATAACAGCGATCGAGGGAGAATGTGGCGCCATACGGGCGATACAGCTCGGCTACGGCTCGGCGCCCTTCGACCCGGCGCGGGTAGCCCGGGACCGTAATGACGTACTCGACGACGATGTCCTCGGCCAGCAGGTCGAAGAAGTGCGCCCCGTCCACCAACCCGGCCACGCCCTTCTCGATGATCCGGAAGAACGGGTCCAGCGCCCGGAAGTCGGCGAGGTTGCCGACGGCCGTCATCGGGCCTCCTGCACGGCCCAGGCCGCGGCTGTGCGCCGCGCGAAGTCAGCGAAACTGGCCGGTGCCGTGCCGGCCGCCTTCTCCACGTCACTGCTGGGTCGCGAGCCGTGACCGGACGCGATGGTTTCGGTCAGCATGCGCAGAACCGCCCCGTAGGCGGCCGGCACCCCTGCTGCCACCGCAGCGGCGATCCATTCGTCGCGGTCAATGTCGGTGTAGTTAATAGCCTGGCCGCTGACGTCGCTGATAACCTTGGCTGCCTCCTCGATCGTGAGTGCCTCGGGACCGGTGAGTGCGTACTGGGCGCCGGCATGAGCCTCCGGATCGGTCAGCGTCGCGCTCGCGACCGCGGCGATGTCCTCCGCGTCGACGAAGGCCTCCGCGCCATCACCAGCCGGAACCACGATCGCGCCGTCGACTGGCTTGAGGAAGGTCTCGCTGAAGTTCTGCATGAACCACGCCGGTCGCAGGATTGCGTGGGTGAGGCCCGGCCGGCCGAGAAGGTCGAGTTCGACGCTGCGCATGGCCGTCCCGGGTGGCGCCGAGTCGACACCGTGGGCACTGAGATAGGTGACGTGCCTGGCCCCGGCGGCCTCGGCAGCGTCGAGGAACACCGACACCTGGTCAGCGAAGTCCGTCCGCATGACCGGTCCGAGGAGATAGACCTGGTTGACGCCCTGGAGCGCGGGAACGTAGGTCCCGGGGTCGTCCCAGTCGAAATGCGCGTCGGCACCAGAGCGGGCCGCGGTGCGAACCGGCAGGCCACGCGAGAGCAGCCTGTTCGCGACGCGTGAGCCCGTCTTGCCGGTAGCACCGAGGACGAGCGTAAGAGAAGCTGAGGTCGGCATGACTCCATCTTCTGACCCTGCGGTCGAGCTAATCAATGCGCCATACGCTCAAATAGTTACGAGATACGCTCACTGGGTGGACATACTGCAGGATCACCTCGCCAGAGCGCGTGCATCGGGCGGCGTCTTCGCCCGGTCAGTAGCGCGGCCCCCCTGGGGACTGCGGCTGCCCGGGACGATCCAGCTGGCTCTGCATACCGTCGTCCAGGGCCGTGCCTGGCTATGGCTCGACGATCCGGGAGCCGCGCTCGAGCTTGCGCCGGGTGACCTGGCCCTCGTGCCGGGAGGGCCGGACCATCACATCGCGCACAAGCCGGATGCGGCCTGCAGCTCAGCCGAGCGCTTCCGCGAGCAGCACGCCGATGACGAGCACACCGGCCACCGGGAAGCGACCGTGTTCCTGTGCGGCGCCTACCGGTTCTCCGGTGATGTCGGCCGTGGCCTGATCCGGAGCCTGCCGCCGGCCCTGCTGCTGCGGACCGCCGCCCACGACCCACTGCACGACGTCATCGCGCTGCTCGCACGGGAGCTGAGCGTCCCGGCCCCGGGGCAGCAGACCGTTCTTGACCGCCTGCTCGATGTCTTGCTGGTGCTGGCCATGCGCGCTTGCTTTGAGCAGAACCCGGCGACCCCTCGCTGGTATCAGGCCGCTGGTGATCCCCGGCTAAGTCCCGCTCTGCATGCGATCCACGCCGATGCCGGCCACCCCTGGACCGTGCCCGATCTAGCGTCCCTGAGCGGGTTGTCCCGCCCGGCCTTCGCCCGCAACTTCGAACGATCACTCGGCCAGGCGCCCATGCAGTACCTGACGGACTGGCGGATGACCCTCGCCCGCGACTACCTGCGGACCGGCGAGCTGACCCTCACCCAGGTAGCCAGCCGGACCGGCTACGCCTCGCCGAACGCCTTCGCCGCGGCGTTCCGCCGACACCACGGACAGCCTCCGGGCCAGTGGCAGCGAGGCGAGCTAGCCAGACCACCTGAGCCTATTCACGGCGGGTAAGGCAAGATGGCCGTCGATCATCGACTGCTGGCCAGTGTGCGTTCGCTGATCGGGCGCAGGCCGGGTACCAGCTGGGATACCTGCCGCCGGTAGCGCGGGTAGTCGTCGGGGAACTCGGCCAGCATGAGGCGTTCCTCGATGCGGATCTTGAACTCCACGAGCACGAGGTACACAGGGAAGGCCACGATCCACCGCCCGGCCCCGGCTAGCAGCAGGGAGCCGAGCATCATGCCCAGCAGCCCCGTGTAGATCGGATGCCTGGTGACGGCGTACGGCCCGCTGGTGCGCAGCTTGTGCTCCTGCTTGACCGTGGGCGCCGCGCTCCACATCGCGCCGAGCGTGAGCCTGGCCCAGATCGTCAGCGCCGTGGCGGCCAGCAAGATCGCCAGCCCCAGGATGCGGACTGGGGGAGCGTAGAAGGTCAGCGAGCGCCAGTCCGCCCGGGGCACCGCGGCGGCCGCGGCGACCACGACGAGCGTGGTGATCCGCACCGGGGAGGCGTACCACGCGCGGGTCCGTTCGGACAAGGCCTGGGACTCGTAGTAGATCGCGCCAACCAGCCAGGCCAGCGCTACGGCACCCCAGCACGCGACGAGGCCGACCACGGCGAGCAGGTTCAGGTCCTGCATCATCATCATCTCCGTTGCCATCATCAGCTCTGGATCGGGGATCGCTCGGGCTGCTCGGCGTCGGCGTCGTCGTCCGCATCCGGCTCGCCGTAGGAGGACAGGCCGAGCAGATAACCGAAACCGGTGACGGCGAGGATCACCAGGAACGGCCACCACCAGGCGGCCTTGACCGCGATCGCGACCGTCAGGCCGATGAACGCGGCGACTGCAGCGAGATTGCAGGCCAGGGCCCGTGACTGCAGGCTCACCAGTTGCTGGCGCTCGTCCGCCTGGGAAGCGGCCAGCGCGCCCTCGTCGGTGTCCCTGCCGCCCATCCGGTACCAGGAGACCGCGCGGGCGGCCGCGGCGATCACGGCCAGGATCGCGACCCACCACAGCGAGCCGCCGCGTACCAGCCACGCGGCCGCAAACACCGCCCCGGCCAGCGCGATTCCCGCGGGCTTGCGCAGCCGCGGGGGGATGAATGGCATCATGCGCCTGCCTCCTCATCGTCCGGATCGAACATCTTGTCGACCGTCAGGTCGAAGAACCGCGCGATCGTGAACGCCAGCGGCAGCGAGGGCAGGTACCGGCCGCTCTCGATGGAGATCACCGTCTGGCGCGACACGCCCAGCGCCGCCGCCAGCTCGGCCTGCGACAGGCCCCGCTGGGTGCGCTGCTCCCGGACCCGGTTCCGCATGATGTCAAGGTACCTTTACCTCACTTTCATGTCAAGGAACCTTTACTCGAAGACCTGGCGATGGTTATTGTTCGGGCTATGACCCGGATTCCCTATGTGCGGCGTGAGGAGCTGAGGCCCGAGGGCCAGCAGCTGTGGGACGGCATCGTCGATAACCTCGGTGACCGGGTGGCGACCGCCGACGGCGGCCTGGCCGGGCCGTTCAACGCGTTCGTGACGGCGCCTGGCGCCGGGCGGCGGCTGTCCGCGCTGGGCGCGAAGCTACGGTTCGGCACGTCGATCGAGCGGCGGCTATCGGAGATCGCCATCCTCACGACCGGCGCGCGGTGGCAGGCGGAGTTCGAGTGGTGGGCGCACGCGCCGATGGCGCGCGAGCACGGCGTGGCCGGCGCGGTGGTGGACGCGATCGGGCACGGCGAGGATCCGCCGTTCGAGGCGGACGACGAACGCGCCGTCTACGCGGTGGCCCGTCAGCTCGCTCACGCTGGCCGCCTGGACCAGGAGACCTACGATGCCGCGCACCGCTTTCTCGGCGACACCGGGATGGTGGAGCTGGTCTCGCTGTGCGGGTACTACACGCTGATCTCGTTCCTGCTCAACGCGTTCGCCGTGCCGCTTCCGCCGGACGCCACGCCGATGTGGGCTGGTCCGTGACGAAGGGCTGATCGCCGCGTTCGTTCTGGCCGATATGGCGTCACCGGACTCGGGCCCGTCGGTATGGCTGCTGTGCTTCCGGGTCCATCGCGGATGGTTTGCGCGGCGCCGCCGCGTGGTCTACGGTTCCGGCGTGGCTGCGGACGTCGAGCTGATCGGAGCGGTGCGGGCCGCGCTCCGCGCGGCTGCGCAGCCGGAACTGGCCCCGCCGATGCAGGCGTACATGAAGTCAGCCACCCCGTTCCTCGGCGTCCGGGTGCCGATGATGCGGACTCTCACCCGGGCCGAGGCGAAGCGGCGGCCGTTCGTCACCTCAGCGGACCTCACTGACACGGTCCTGCGGCTATGGCGGGAGGCGGGCTATCGCGAGGAACGGTACGCCGCCATCGCGTTGCTCGACACACCCGCGGCGCGGCCGCTCCGGGAGCTGGCCCTCCTGGCGGCACTGCGCGAACTGATCGTCACCGGCGCGTGGTGGGACTACGTGGACGAGCTCGCGCACCGGGTGGGTGACCTGCTGGTCAGCTGGCCGGCCGAGGTCCGCCCGGCCGTTGCGACCTGGACCCGCGGCGACGACCGGTGGCTGCGGCGGGCAGCGATCATCTGCCAGCTTGGGATGCGTGACCAGGCCGACCTAGAGCTGCTCACGATCGCGATCGAGTCAGCTATAGACGACAGCGACTTCTTCCTGCGTAAAGCGATCGGGTGGGCGCTGCGCGACTACGCACGAACTAACCCGGCCTGGGTGCGATCTTTCACCGAAACCCACGAACTGAGCCCGTTGTCACGACGCGAGGCGCTGAAACACTTGTCGTGAGCGCGCAAACGGGCGGTGGTGGTCAGCTAGCCGCGGTCGCTGCTGGCTGGCGCAGCGGTGCCAGCGCGTTGCTCCAGGCGACGACCTGGTCCAGGAGGGTGTCCAGCGCGGCCAGGTTGTAGTCGCCGGGCTTGAAGACGCTGAAGTTCTCGAACTCGGTGAGCAGCGACAGCGCGACCTGCTGGCGGACGTCGGCCATCTGCAGCTCGCCAGCGACCAGGCGCAGGTGCTCGGCAGCCCGGGCGCCGCCAACGCCGCCGTAAGAGACGAAGCCGACGGCCTTGTTGTTCCACTCCGCGTACAGGTAGTCGATGGCGTTCTTCAGTACTCCGGAAGTGCTGTGGTTGTACTCCGGGGTGACGATGACGAACCCGTCGAACGAGGCGATCTTATCGGCCCACGCCTTGGTGTGGTCGTTCTGGTACTGGCCCATCGAGGGCGGCAGCGGCTCGTCCAGGTGCGGCAGCGGGTAGTCGCGCAGGTCGACGAGCTCGTACTCGGCGTCGCTGCGGCGCGAGGCGATGTCGTAGACCCACTTGGCGACCTGCTCGCCGTTGCGGTTGGGGCGGGTGCTGCCGAGGATGATACCGATCCGGGTCACGAGAGTTCCTCCTGCGCTGTGTGGTTGCGTGCACTGGTCTAAGCGGACTTTACCCCGGTTAGTATTCCGGTCGCAGCGAAAATCCTGCGGACCGGCCAGAGGTGCCGTGGCGAATGCCGAGCGCGGGTGGGTTAGGTTTCGAGTGGTAACGAGGTATCGGACTAGGTGACTCGAGCAGGGACCTGTTCATGGCACGCGAAGCTGATGTGGTCATCGTCGGAGCCGGGCTGTCGGGGCTCATCGCGGCGCGCGACGTGCTCACGGCTGGGTACGAGCCGCTGGTCTTGGAGGCTGACCAGCGGGTCGGCGGCCGTATCCTGACCGAGGATGTCGAGGGGGTGCCCCTCGAACTTGGCGCCCAGTGGATCGGCGACACCCATCACCGGATGCAGGCGCTGGCCGCGGAGCTCGGGGTGGGGATTTATCCGCAGTTCGAGGACGGCGAGACGTCGTATGAGTTCGCCGGGGAGGTGCTGCGCGAGCAGGCCTTCCGCGCCAAGTACGGCGGCGAGCTGAGCGGGGTGGTGCGGGTGCTTCGCACGCTCGATCAGATGGCGGAGACCGTGCCCGTCGACACGCCCTGGCTCGCGCCGGAAGCCGACTCCTGGGACCGGGTGACCGCGGGCCAGTGGTATGACAGCCAGGGCCTGTCCCGGGTGGCGCGCACGTTGCTGGAGATCTGCACGGTAGGCATTCTGGCGGTCCCCACGGTCGAGGTCTCGCTGCTGTGCCTGCTGCACAACGTGGCTGTCTGCGGGGTCACCGCAGATCTGCTGGCGGAGTCTGAGGGCGGGGCGCAGACCAGGCGTTTCGTCGGCGGAACCGCGCAGATCCCGCTCCGGCTGGCCGCGGCGCTTGAAGACCGGATTCTCCTTGACTCGCCCGTGCTCACGATCGACTACACCGGCGACCGTGTCACCGTTACCTGCCGGGGTGGCCTGGTCGCCGCCGGACGCCAGGTCATCGTGGCCCTGTCGCCCGCGCTGGCGGGACGGATCATGTACGACCCCCCGCTGTCCGGAGTGCGCGACCAGCTAACCCAGCGGATGCCGCACGCCTCGGCGCACAAGATGTTCGCGATCTACGACGAGCCTTTCTGGCGTCTGGACGGCTTGAACGGCCAGCTCATCTCCGAGGTGGGGCCGGCCCGGATGTCCAACGACAGCTGCCTGCCCGCCGAGGCGGGCGGACCTGGCATCATCCTTGCCTTTCTTGAGGGGGAGTCGGCACGAGTAGCCGGGCGGTGGCCGGCCGAACAGCGGCACAGTGCCCTGCGGGCGGAACTCGGGCGTCACTTCGGCCGGCCCGCCGCAGAGCCGCGGCGCATCGTCGAACGCGGCTGGGCCGACCGGGAATGGATCCGAGGCTGCTACAACTCGAACATGGGACCGTGCGGCCTGCTCCACTTCGGCGCGGCCCTGAGCAAGCCGATCGGCCCGATCAAGTGGGCCGCGACCGAGACCGCCACCGCCTGGAGCGGGTATATGGAGGGGGCCGTGCAGGCCGGCCACAGAGCGGCACGGGAGGCGCTCGAGGGCATCTGAACATCTCCCAGAGCTGCCCTTACGATCTGGGTGACCTAGGACCAAAATCGTCACGGTCCCGGAGCGACTGGCCGTTCTCAGCTCTTGGCGTTCTTTGCCTGACGCAACCACTCTTCCTCGTGCCCCGGCTCGGGCAGAACACGCCCGCCTTCGACGGCCGAGTTCGCGGGACTGTCCTCGATGACCACCATGACATGGTCCTCGTCCACTCCTGAGATACGGGCGCCGGCGGATGCCAACTCCAGCGCGAGTCTCGTCGTCGACTCTTGCGGGTGGCCCCGCCGCGCCCAGCCGGAGATGACCAGCAGCTTTTGCTGCTTTCCGCCGGCGAAGACATTCTCGGCCGGCAGCTCCGAGAATGCCACAAAGACATAAGTGGCCGGAACCCCGTTGATTTTCGAGTGAATCTCGCTGATCTCCGCGGCCAATGCGGCCTTCGACTCGGTCGTCAGAGTTCCCTCGGCTGCAGTGCAGGTGTAGAAGGGCATGCCAGCTCCAAACTGAAAGTGGGATGTCATCCGCACACTTATTGTATTGAAGGCTTGGACGGCCCCCTTCGCTGGATGACCGGCTGCGCAATTCGGGGATATGAGCCCGAGCCGTTGCGGCTTGGCCGGTGCGGAGCCGTGACCTCGTCCGCCGGGAGAGCGCCTCGCAATCGATGCCCTCCCTGCTGTGCCGCAGCAAGCTGCGTTTCCCTGCTCCCAGGGCCAGCCGGTGCCGGCCCGAGCCGACCCGACGTCACAGAGGGCCGGTTATATCCGGCCTTATGTTCCATTGGGTCAGTTAGGCGCGCGTCACGCTGGCCCCACGGGCCGCAGCGGCCCCTGCGGGTCAGCCCAGTCCCACGTTGGTCGCGGGGATCACGATGACTGTCGGGCCGTCGGCGCTTAGTCCCCGGTTGAACTCGCGCTCCAGGTCCTCGACGGTTTCGACGTCGACGGCGTGGCAGCCGAAGCCCCGCGCCACAGCGGCGATGTCGAGACCGGGCAGGTCGAGTCCGGGGGCTCGCGGTGATCTGGGGCATATAACGGAGGCCTAAGCGTTACTTCGAATGGAAGCGCGGCAACCAAATTATCTATCCGGAGGGAAAGCCATGCTGCAGGGTTATACAGTACCGTTTTCGGCGCGGGGATATTGAATCTGGTGACAAACCGTCCTGGTATTATGCCGGGATTATCTTCGCAGAGTTCTGGGCGGTTCCTGGAGGTCCCGGGGTGGCCGGGCCGGGAGGCTAGCGTGCGGTAGGGGCAGGTCCCATTGCTCACCGGGACCAGCTCGGCGCATCGAGCCGGGGCGAGGAGGTTACGCCGTCCGCGGTCTCGAAGAGGATCTGCTGGAGCGGACGGGGCAGGTCGCCGCTCCATACCAGGGCCGCCGTGGCGGTCAGCGGATGATTGTCGATCGTCACCGGGACCATGTCATGGTTTGCGGCCGGCTGCCGGATCGGCGTCAGCCGGGTCCCAGCGATGACACTAGGGCCGGTTAGTACCGCGGTAGGCCGGTCCCCGGTCGCGGCGAAGGCGAGAGCAATGGAGAGCGAATGCCGGAGTGGCGGATCGGTGAACTCGAAGCGCGGATCCACGGCCCGCACCACCCTCGTCCAGGCGTCGTAGGTCCCCGCATCGGCACGGCGCGGCCCGTGGATGACATCCATGCTGACGATCTGGTCGAGGCTGATGCTCCCGCGACGTGCTGCCGGGTGCGAGGAAGGAACCCACACGTCGGGCTCGAACTCGCTGAGACTCATGACATCGAGCGGGGCGGCCAGCGCGTCGGGGCTGGTGGTCAGCCAGCCCAGGCCGGCGTCGGCCTGGTGCTGGCGGATCAGCGAGAACTCGGCGTCAAGCAGCGTTTCCATCCAGACGACGTCCACGTCCGCGGCGGCCGCCGCTGACCGCAAGGCAGACGCTGTTTCTACCGCCAGGGCATCCGGCAGATGCGGCGGCACGACCACGCGCAGGCGCTGCCGTCCCAGGCCTGCTGCTTGCCGAGTACGGCTCACCGCGTGATCCACGAGAGACAGCACGTTCCTGGACGCGTCCAGGAACACGGTGCCCGCCTTGGTGAGTCTCAGACCTTCACGCCGACGCTGCAGCAACGGGGCGCCGATGATCTCTTCCAGCCGCCGGATCTGCTGGCTCAGGGTGGGCTGGGTGATGAACATCCGCTCCGCGGCGTGCGTGAAGCTGCCCGCGTCGGCCAGGGCTACGAAGTAACGCAGGTGCCGCAGCTCAATACCCGCCGACGCTTCCGCGGGCGGGTATTGAGGGCAATCGCGTGCGCCAGCTGCGCCCGCGCGGAGACGCCGCGTACTGGCCCGCTCCGGCACCGGCGCGGTGGTCGTTGGTAGGAACATAGCTGTATCTGACGCGTTAGGCGGGCCGCAGACAGTGGTCATGTGACGATACTTTTGCTGCTAGGGCGAGATGCCCTGGCGTAGTGCCTCGCGGACGATGTCTATCCGGCTCTTGCCGTCGAGCTTGACCAGGATGTGGGAGATGTAGGTCTGCACGGTTCGCCGGGACAGGAACATGCCGCGGGCGATGTCCGATGTCGAGTCTCCGCTGGCGACCAGGGCGGCGATCTTGACCTCGGTGGCGGTGAGCGCGGCCCAGCCGGAGGTGGCGCGCGGCCTGCGCCGGCCCCGGGCCCCCCGCTTGATGCCGTGCTGGCGCAGCCGGCCCTCGGCCCGGCGGATGTCCCATCGGGCCTGCATGTCCTCGTACCGGCCGACGGCCTCGTTCAGGGCGGCCCGCGCCTCCTTTTCCCGGTTGTGCCCGGCCAGCACGACAGCCAGGTCCTCCAGCGCGGCCGGCAGTTCCGCCGCCGGGCCGACCGTCCGGTAGTGCGCCACAGCCTCCGCGAGCCGGTCCGGATCAGACTCCATCAGTCCGTCACACCGCAGGCTGGCCGCGACCGCCCGGGCCGGCCGGGTCTCGGCGGCGGCCTCCCGCTGGCAGGCCCTTGCCGCAGCCCGCGCCACCTGCCTGTCCCCGGCGGCGAGAGCTAGCCGGACCACGTCCGGCAGCCACTGGTGGGTCAAGGTCATCTCATTGTCGTGGCGCGGGAAGATCTCGGCCAGCCGCAGCATGGCCTGGCGGGTCTCCCCGCTCTGCTCCAGCGACAGCGCGTGCGCGGCGACCAGAAAATCGCGGTTCTCCCGGTCGCCGACATGCTTCATCGGCAGGGCCAGGCCTGCCCTGAGGTGCTGGCCTGCTATGCTGCGCTGTTCCCGCCGCCCGGCGATCAGCGCGGCCACGCCATGGGCCAGCAGTGCGGACCAGCGTTCGAGCAGGAAGGAATAGACAAGACCGGCGGTATCGGGGGCATCAGAACCCAGTTCGGCCAGCGCGTCATCCCACTGGCCGAGCCAGTACCGCAGCACCGCCGCAGAGGCCCATGTCGCTCGATCCGGGCGCCCGGTGCGCTGAGCGAACCCGCGGGCCTGCTGGAGAGCCAGCACGGCCTGCGGCCATTGGTCGAGGTTCTGCAGCGTGAAGGTGCGGGCGTCGAGGGCGTTCGAGCGCAGATCCGCGCGCCCGGGATCGTCGCCCATGAGATGCAGCGCCCGGTCGATGCAGTCCAGCGCGGTGGCATGGTCGCGCCGTACGGAATTGATCAGCCACAGGTTGTTCAGGGCCTGCGCCGTCGCGTACGGGTCGGCTGCCTCCTCGGCCGCGGCCAGGGCCTGGCGGCTGATCGCGTCGCCGGCGTCGAAGCCGGTGTAATCCCGTTCGAGCAGCGCGAGCAAGGCCAGCAGCCGAGCCTCCCACATGTGCGGCACGTCGGCCGCGGCCAGTGCCTGCCTAATGGTGCTGTTCGCCAGGCTGGTGACGCCCGCACTGACCTGAGCATGCGCCAGCATCCAGGATGTCTCGCCCCGCAGCGCAGGGTCGGTCATCACCGTCAGCGCCCGGCTGGCCTGCCGCACTGCCTCCTCATAGCCACCGACGGCAATCAGAGCCCGTACCAGGCCGACCACAAGGGCGTCCCGGGCCACGTCGCCGGGGGGCGTCTCCTCCAGCGTCCCCCGCAGCAGTTCCACCGCTAGCTGCGGTGCCCGGGTAGCCAGCCCGGGCGCGGCCTCGGCCAGCCAGGTCCGGATCCAGCCCGCACCCGGCCGTTTCGCGGCGGACAACTGCTGCGCGACGCTCAAGATGTCCGCGCCGGCCGTCGCGAGTTCTCGCGCCGCCTCCGCGTGCAGCGCCGCCCGCAGCGCCTCCGGCATGCTCTCATACAGCGCCTGCCGGATCAGCGGGTGCCGGAACGACAGTTCCGCACCCGACCCGTCCACGATGCCGGCCGTCACCGCCTCTCGAAGGCTCGCCGCCAGCTCCGACACCGGCCGGCGGAGCACCGCCGCCAGGTCGGTGACCGCGAACCTCCCGCCGAGCAGCGCGGCCGTGCGCAGCGTCTGCGCCGTCTCGGCCGACACCGAGCTGAGCCGGTCATCCAGCACCGCGGCCAGCGAGACCGGCAGCCGCTCCGCTACCGGGGCGACCTCGGCGACCTCGGCGACGGCGTTGACCCGCACGGCCCGCTCGCGCAGCAACGCATCGACCAGCTCGCGCAGGTAGAGCGGATTGCCGGCCGCCTGAGCGGTCAGCTGGCGCAGCCCGTCCCCGGGCGACGCTCCGACCATCGCCGTGACCAGAGCGGTCACATCCGTCCCCGTCAGCGGACCGAGGGTGACCACCTGGCCGCCCCGACGCACGACTGCGGCCCGCACCTGCTCCACCTCCGGCCGGCGCGGCACCGGCCGGCAGGTCCCGATCAGCAGCAGCCGCAACTGGCTGATGGAGGCGGCGAGCTGGTGCCAGATGACCAGCGACGCCTCATCGGCCCACTGCAGGTCATCGACGACCAGCACCGTGGGAGCCGCCGCGCACAGCTCGTCCGCCAGCGTAAGCAGCACCTCGATGCCGGTCACCGACGCGTCGCCGTCACCGAGCGGCTCCAGCAGCCGACCGCGCAGCAGGCCAGCGGCACGCGCCCGGCGCGGATCCGGCGAACTCGGCCGCACCTGGAGACAGGCTTGCATCACCCGCAGCGGCAGCCGCGCGGTGAGCTGGTCCGCTTCGCCCCACCCGAAATCCCAGCCCGGCTCGCTCACCGCGGCGAGGGCCTCGGCCACCAGGGACGACTTGCCGATGCCCGGCTCGCCCTCGACCCAGACCACCGTCCCCTCACCACGTCCGAGCGCATCGACAGCAGCACCGAGAACCGCGAGCTCATGCCCACGACCAACCCAGTGCGAGGAGCGGATCGGCGGCATGCAAGCAATTATGCCGCTGCACCAGGGACTGAAATAGAACGGTGTAGCTGGTCCGGCGGCGACCCCAACAGCGCGTTCGGGCTGACGATCAGCACGGGTGCCGGGCTCAGGGGCTCATTCTCCGGTACTGCTTGCCGGGTTGGCCGCGGTGACCGCGGCCACGTTCGCCAGCGTCGAGTTGAGCATGGCGTAGGCCGCCGAATTTGACTGAATCTCGCGAAATGCCCGCAGCGTGTCGACGTTCGCGTAGGAACGCTGGAGCTCGGAGGCGAGCGACAGCCAGCTTCGCGGCACCACGCCCAGTTTGGGTGAAGCGAGCCAGCGCTGCGCTGTGTGCGGCGGCGCTTTCGCTCGCCGTCGCGTCCACGATCACCGAGACCTCATACCCGGCCCGGAGCGCGCTGAGGACGGTATGCATGACGCAGCCGTCTGTCATCAGCCCGGCAACGACGAGATGCTTTCGGCCGAGCGCGGCGACCGCGCTGGTGAAACCCTCATCATCGAAAGCGTCAAACGACAGGCCACGGTGGACGACGGGATGCTCCCCGACCACCTTGGCGATCTCCGGGTACAGTGCGCCCCGAGGGTCGTTGCGCGGTCCGACGCTCACGACGAGCGGTACGCCGAATGTGTTCGCGGTCTGCAGTAGTGCCCGGCCGCCGGCTGCGTTCTCCGCGACCGTCTGTGACCGGATCATCGGCGCGAAACCGGTGACGTAGTCGATGAGGACTATCGCGGTGTTGCCGGCGGTTCGCCGTTCGATATCCATGCTCGCGCGTCCTTAGGCGAAGAAGAGGCGGGCTGGGCCGTCGACCAGGATTGCCTGGCGGGCCTCCTCGGTGGGGGCCCAGTCGGGGAGGAGGTTCAGGATCTCGCCGGTGTCGCGCTGGCCGTCAGGAAGGTGGGGCCAGTCTGAGCCCCAGATGAGCCGTTCGGGGCGGGCGGTGACCAGGGCCTTGCCCCAGGGGGCTACGGAGCTGAGCGGCTTGTCCTTCGCCACCCGGTACGCGCCGGACAGCTTGATCCAGCAGCTCCCCTGGGCCAGCACGGCGAGCAGGCGGCGCTCGAAGTCCGGGTCGGACTCGGTCAGGTAGCCCATGTGGTCGATGACGAAAGTGTCCTCCAGGTCAGCGAGGAACGGCAGCAGGTCGCGGACGACCGTGCCCGGCGTGTAGAACTGCAGGTGCCAGCCGCGCGGGGTGACGCGGGCGGCCATCCGGCAGATGTACGCGATGATCTCGCCGGTCGGCCACTGAGCGCGGGCGAAGAGGTCGAGCCTGACGGCGCGGACGCCGATGTCACCGAACGCGTCGAGCTCGGCGTCGGTGGTGTCCTCCTCGATCTGGATCACGCCGCGGCAGCGGGGGCCGAGCCGCTTGAGGGTGTATTCGAGCAGGCTGTTGTTCGCGCCGTAGAAGGAGGGCTGGACGAGGACCATGCGCTCGATGCCGAGCGCACCGGTCAGCGCCAGGTACTGGTCAATGGTGCCGTCGGGGAACGTGTAGTGCGGATGGGGGACGTGCGGGTAGCCGGGCTCGAACACGTGGAAGTGAGCGTCGCACGCGTCCGGCGGCAGGGTGAAGGCCGGCGGTGTGTTGGTCTCGGCGGCCCGCATGGGCGTGGGTTGGAGGATGTCGGTCATCGCAGGAACCTTTCCGCGCGGGCGGCCGCGCCGGCGTAGAGCATGTCGGTGTCGGTCCCGGTCAGCCGCAGCGGGCAGACCCCCAGGGAGTCCAGATCGTGCAGCAGGGCGGGGTCCGCGATGCCGCCGACCATGAGCTGCTTCCCGTGTCGCGTGCAGGCTTCGGCCAGGGCGGCGACTGCCTCGGTCACCCGGGCGTTGCCGTACTGTCCGGGTACGCCGAGTTCGGCGGTGAAGTCGTTCGCGCCGAACGCGAGCATGTCGACGCCATCGACCGCCGCGATCTCCGCTGCGTGGGCGACCCCGGCCGGGGTCTCGATCAGGATCTGCACGACCGTCGCGTCGTCGAGGGCCGGGTTCAGGGCCCTGGCGGGGGTCGGCCGCATCCCGAGCTGCGGCACCGTCGCGAGCTGGGACCGCTGGCCGCGCGGGGCGAACCGGCAGGCCCGGGCGACGGTGGCGGCCTCGGCCGCCGTCTCGACACGCGGCGCGATGATGCCCTGCGCACCGCCGTCGAGCAGCCTGCCGATCGCGCCGTACTCCCGCTCGGGGATCCGGACGAAGGGGAACAGGCCCAGGTCGCCCGCTGTCGCGCACAGGCTCGCGGCGACGTCCAGGGGCATCGTCGAATGCTCCAGGTCGATCATGACGGCGTGGTGCCCGGTGGACCTGGCGATGCGCAGGACGTCCGCGGTCCGGCTGCTGCGGACGGCGAGCATCAGCATTGGCTCAGCGTCATTTCGCACCTGCCAGCGCAGCAGCGGGAAGACGTTGGCGCGCGGGCACGCACAAATGGCGCCGGGTAATCCGGGGCGCGGCCCGGAAAGGGCAGTACGTTACGGACCTTCCGGCCCACAGCCGTTCTGGCCTGCGAGAGTAGACCTGCTTAAGTGGTGCCCTCCGGCATGAAATTGCGCTATCTCTTGGCAGTAGGAAAAGCCAAGGCTCCGCGCAGAAGGGGATGTTATGCCCGAGGACGCTATTTCAGCACCTCAGGACGCGGTACTGGGACTCAACGCGGCCTGGGGTTTTGCTCCCGCGGATCAGACCAGCCCGGCCCTGGCGGCTGAGGCCGGCGCTCACCTGGATGTGACGCTGACCGGCGAGCCGGTTACTGAACTGCGCATTCACGGTGTCTCGGGGTCAGATGGCCCGACGATGCTTGAGCACCCGACGGCCCTGCAGGTGGCGGGGGACTCGGTGACCGGTTTTTACCGGCGCTGGACCCCGGATGGTCCGGGGCGGCCCAGTGTTCCTTGGAAGCTGGAGGCCTATTCGTGGGGCGGGCTGACTGAAGCGCCGCTGGCTTCGGCGTCGTGGCTGCTGCTGGCCCCGTTCATGATGTACAACGTCGCTTACTTCATGCTTCCGGCGCAGGATCGGCGGACCACCGGACCCGGCCTTGCCGGTGACGCCCGCGGGAACGATGCGGCGGGTCGCGGGGACGATGCGGCGGGCGGGGGCGGCCAACCGTCGGTGCCGCATCTGAGCCGCGACACCGGCCATGGCATCGCCCAGATGCTGCTGCGGCTGCTCGCCCTGGCGGCCACCGTGCAACTGGTCAGCGCCATCACGGTAGTGACCGTGAGCATGGTCGCCTGGGCGGCAGGCCGTACGGGCATCCTGCCAGGATGGATGGGCTGGTACTCCACCTGGTCGGTCGGGTGGCGCGCGGCCGCGGCCCAGCTGGCCGTGGCCGCCGCGGTCGCGCTGCTCTGGCTGATCAGCGTCAAGACCGCGACCCGGTACGAGAGCCGGACCACCGGCGCGGAACCGGAGCTCGTCCCCGTATGGCCGTTGACCCAGCCGGGTTTCTGGAAGGGCTTGGTGCTGGTGAGCCGACAGCGAGCGGTCCATGCCGCCGGGGCCCTGGCCGCCGCGGCGCTGATCGTCGCCTACCCGGCCGGGCACCCGTCGCCGGCTAAGTGGGGGGCGCTGGCGTTTGCCGCCGCCGTGCTGGCGGCCGCGGCCGGCCTGGCGGCATCCCCGGTCGCTGACCGGCACGTCGTGACCGTGGTGAGGGGCGGCCAGCCCGGCCGCCGGGCGGGAACCTGGTGCCGCGCCGTCCTGGTGGCCGGCGTGGTCGCGGTGGCGGCCAGCGCCTTGGCGGTCGGCTTGACCGACCGCAGGGGCGGACCTCAGCCGGGCGCGCTGCCTGGCCTGACCGGGTTCCTCCTGATACTCCTCGCGGTGCAGATAGCCTTGCTCATCGCGTTCGCCTGCGTGGTCACGGTGCTGGCGGTCCGCGCCGTGCGGGTGAAATCTCTGCCGGGATTCGAGCCGTACCTGCGCGGCGGCCTGGCGGCGCTGATCGCCGTGCTGGGGTTCGCGCTCGGGGGCCTGCTGACGGCGATCGTGACCTTCGGCGTGGCGCGTCTGCTCGGCACCCCGGAGCCCACCGGGTTTACCGGCGGGCCCGCCAATGCGGTGTACGTGCCCTGGCCGATATACGCCTTCGGGGCCGGCCTGGCGGGCGCGCTCGTCGGCGGTCTGCTGGCGGCCGTCGTGCTGTACCTGCGGTACCGCTGGAACTGGCAGCGGTTCGACAAGCCGCCCGGTGGCGGGTCTCCTGTTGGTGCCGACTATCAGGGCGGCCTGGGCAGAGCATTCGACACGCACCGGCAGGCGATCGCCAAGGCGTGGGCGGTGGGGCTGCTGGCCGACGACGCCGCCCTGGCGGTCGCCTTGATCCTCGGTGGCGCCATGGCCTTCGTCGTCGCCTTCGAGTTCCTCGGGCTGCTCAACGCGGGGACGGCGAGCGTGGCCGGATGGTGGAGCGGACTGGCCTCCGTGATCGGCCTGGTCGGGGTCCTCGTGGTGGCCGGGTTCGTGGCCTTGCTGCGCGACGCGTATTCGGACACCGCCAAGCGCAAGACCATCGGTGCGCTGTGGGACGTGGCCACCTTCTGGCCGCGGGCCGTGCACCCGTTCGCCCCGCCGTGCTACGGCGAACGAGCCGTCCCCGAGGTCGTCGACCGGATCTGCGTTCTCACCGGTCAGCCACCGGGCACGGACCAGCGGCCTTGCCCTCCCGAGCCGCCGGACCGGCCGCCCGCCAGCCGGGTCAGTGTCCCGCCCGGGCCGGTGCTGCTGACCGGTTACAGCCAGGGCTCGATCATCGCGCCCGCGGTCGCCGCGCAGCTGCCCCCGGAGGTGCGAGAACAAGTAGCCCTGCTGACCCTGGCCTGCCCCGCGCGCCGCCTCTACGGGCGCGCCTTCCCCGCCTACTTCGGCCGGGACCAGCTATCCGCCCTCGCCGGACTGCTCGGCGGCAACGGACCAACCGGACGGTGGAAGAACCTCGTTCGCCGCAGCGACTTCATCGGATCATGGATCTTCAGGCGTCCCGAGGCTAGCTTCGACGACGATTACCTGCGAGACCACGTCGACCAGCCCTGCCTGGATCCGGTGCTTCTGGTACCGGATGCCGACCCGACCCCGCCGCCTACCCACCGGCACTCCGGATGGTGGCCCGACCCGCGCACAGGAATACTGGGCCGCTATCTCGTCGACCTGCTCAACCGCTGGCCGTGAACTCACGTGGCGCCGTAATGACGAAATGTCGCGGTGAGCCATCAAACGCGTTCAGGCTCGGATGCGTGGGTTCGCACGGTTAGTGGGCAGCGTCGGTTACCTTGCCGGTCCGGCGGTAGTGGGCGAGGGTCTTGCGGACCCGCCGGCGAATCCCCACGTCCGGATCGTTGTGGCGGGACTCCAGGGCCTGGATCACAGCCGGGACCCGGGGCGCGGGCGTGCTGTCGGTGAGGGCGTGGATCACGTCGCCGCGGACCTGCGGATCGGGATCCCCGGTCAGCTCGAGCAACCTCGCCCACACCCGGTCGTCGTCGGCCCGGACGTGGCAGGTGCACAGGTTCCGGCACGCGAGCTGGCGAGCCCGGCTCTCCTCGCTCCGGGACAGCTCCAGCAGTCCGTCGATAGCATCCCTGGCTGTGCGCCCCTCGCCGGCCGGCAGGCCGACCCCTGCCTTCTCAGCGATCTTGCTCCACCGTCCCACCGTTCCGACGATAGCGCCGGCCGGGTGCCCGGACCACGGATTATCCCGCCGGCTAGCTGGGGGCCCACCCGGGGTGCCGCCAGCTCCGCCAGAGGCAGCCCGGACCGGGGCGGCGGCCATCCCGACGGTGGCTGCAGAGCCCGGACCAGCGGGGCGACCGTCGTTACCATCACGAGATACATGCGCCAGAGCCGGTACGTTGGCCCCGAAAGTGGGCTCTCACCAGCCCCCTCAGTATCGCCACCGGACTCAGGACCACCCGGCCCGTCGCACCGATGTGACAGTGCTACGGCGGCAACCGTACCGATGCCACATCGGTACGGTCAGACCTGACGCGCCACTCCCGGGATCAGCCCGAGCGCGCGGACGTGACCTGCCGCGGCACCAGCTATGAGGCTGCCAAGGACGCGGAGATACGGTCATGGCATGCGGGTACGCGGAACGTTACGTCGCCCTCGCCGCGGCCGGCCGCACGAGCATCGACTTCGCGGTGCGCCCAGGTGAGCCGCTCGCTGACCATTCCTCACCGGATCCTCCGCACGGAAGGAAACACCCATGAAGATCGCCATCCTCGGCGCCGGACGCGTCGCGCAGACGCTCGGCGCCGGCTGGAAGAAGTCCGGCCACGACGTCATCTTCGGCGCCCGCGACGCCTCCGCCACCGACCCAGACTTCGAGATCACTGGGCTGCAAGAAGCCCTGGCCGCCGGCGACGTCATCGTCAATGCCATCACCGGCGCCGTGGCGCTGCAGGCCATCACCGCCCTGGACACTTCCGCGATGGCCGGGAAGACGCTGCTCGACGCCAGCAACGCCCGCACCGGGACCGGGGACCTGGCCTACCCGAACTCCAGCCTCGGCGAGCACCTCCAGGCGGCCCTGCCCGCGGTGCACGTGGTGAAGTCCCTGAATACGGCGGCGATCGAAGTGCTGGCCGATCCGTCTTTGGTGGGACCGGCGACGGTGTTCGTCTCCGGCGACGACGAGGCGGCCAAGGCCGAGGTCAAGGGGCTGCTCCGCGACCTGGGCTGGAAGGACGAGGGGATCATGGACCTCGGCGGTATCCGGACCGCCCGCGGACCGGAGCACTACGCCGTGCTGTTCTTCGAGATCGTCGGCGTTCTGAAGAGCCGGCTCGTCAACATTCACGTCACCCGCTGAATCCAGCCGAAGCCGTCTGGGTGATCGACGGAGCGACCTGCAACGCCACCACCGCGTCGGGCCGCCGCCAGAAGCCGGCTTCGGTGACCGTCGGCGCCGGATCGCTGGGTTGCGGCCTGTTCAGGTAGGCAGCAGTGCCGCCGCGAGGCTGTCGGACAGCCATCGGTTGAAGTCGGCGGTGCTCCAACTGCGCTGAGCGACCAGCAGCCGGTAGAGGTGGCCGTCCGTGAGCGCCCAGCAGAGTTCCGCGGCACGTTGCTCGGTTAGGCCGGCGGCCAGTCCGTCCAGGGACGCGAGATACCGGATGAACACGGTAGCGCCCAGCATCCGGTTGCGGCTCGCCTCGGCGAGCAGCTGTGCGGCCGCCGGGTCGATATCGGCTGCGGCGATGAGAACCTCGCCGAGCGGCGTGGTGCGGCCGGCGACGTCGGTTACGGTCTGCACCCAGAGGATGAGCGCCTTCCGCGGGTCGGACTCGGCCAGGATCGCTTTGATCGCCGGGCGGTCGGCCAGGGCTATCGGCTCGTCGTCGCCGACGATGGCCCAATCCAGGGCGAGCTTGAGCAGGGCCGGCTTGCCGCCCACCGAGTTGAACACGGTACGCCGGCTCACGTGCGCGGCCTCCGCGATCCCGTCGATCGTCGTGGCCGCATACCCCTGGGCCAAGAACAGGTCGTGAGCCGCGGTGACGATCGCCCGGCGGGTACGGCGGGCCTGCGCGTCGCGCACCTGCGACGCGTACCGCCTCGGCGGCTGGGTCGTCGCGTCGGGCGGGCTCGTTGCGTCGGGTGGGGGGGTCATCGTGACCCATCCGGAGCCTTGACGTTCTCCCAAGTTCGTTGCACTATAGGTGCAGTAATCACACCATCAGTGTATCAAATTTCCGCGCGTATGCCGTAACGACAGAGAGAGAGAGAAGGGGTGAATCTCGTGTCTAGTGCCACGTTCACCGACAGCCCCTGGGACCGGCGGCGGTGGCTCATCCTGTGCGTGATCGGCCTGGCACAGCTCATGGTGGTGCTGGATCTGACGGTGATGAACGTCGCGCTGCCGTCCGCGCAGCGGGCGCTGGGTTTCACCACGGTGGACCGGCAGTGGGTGGTCACCGCCTACACCCTGGCGTTCGGCAGCCTGCTGCTGCTCGGCGGCCGGCTGTCGGACCTGCTCGGCCGCAAGGTCACGTTCCTGACCGGCCTGGTCGGCTTCGCGGGTGTCTCGGCCATCGGCGGCGCCTCGGTCAACTTCACCATGCTGATCACCGCGCGGGCCTGCCAGGGCGCGTTCGCGGCGCTGCTGGTGCCCTCGGCGCTGTCGCTGCTGACCACCACGTTCACCGGGCCGAGGGACCGCGGCCGGGCGTTCGCCGTCTACGGGGCGATCGCCGGGGCCGGCGGCGCGGTGGGCCTGCTGCTGGGGGGCGCGCTGACCGAGTACCTGTCCTGGCGGTGGTGCCTGTACGTAAACCTGATCTTCGCCGCGGTGGCCTTCACCGGCGGAGCGCTGCTGCTGCAGCGGCAGCCGTCCCCGGTTAAGCCCAGGCTGGACATCCCGGGCGTGGTGCTGGTCTCCGGCGCGCTGTTCTGCCTGGTCTACGGGTTCTCCAACGCCGCCGCGCACAGCTGGCACGCGCCGTCCACCTGGGGGTTCCTGGCCGCCGGCGTGGCGCTTGGCGCAGCGTTCGCGGTGTGGCAGGGCCGGGCGGCTCACCCGCTGCTGCCGCCCCGCGTGGTGCTCGACCGCAACCGGGGCGGCGCCTACGCCTCGATGCTCATCGCGTCGGCCGGGCTGTTCGGGATCTTCTTGTTCCTGACCTACTACCTGCAGCAGACGCTCAGGTACTCACCGCTGGTGACCGGTGTGGCGTTCCTGCCGCTCAGCGCCGGCCTCATCCTCGCGTCCAACCTGTCCACGACCGTGCTGATGCCCAGATTCGGGCCCAGGCCGCTGGTCGCGTCCGGGATGCTGGCCGCGGCAGGCGCGATGGCGTGGCTGGCTCAGCTGGGCCCGCACACCGCCTATGCCGCGGGCGTGCTCGGCCCGACCATCCTGGCCGGAATCGGCGTGGGCCTGGTGATCGCGCCGGTGATCAACACCGGCACCTTCGGCGTGGCCCCGCCAGACGCGGGCGTCGCCTCCGCGACCGTCACCGTCGGCCAGAACCTCGGCGCCTCGGTCGGCACCTCCCTGCTGAACACCATCTTTGCCGCCGCCGTCACCTCCTACCTCGCCGCGCACCTCGCCGCGGCCCGGCTCATCGGCCGCCCGGCCCTGACCGGGCTGGCCCTGGCGCACGGCTACGACACCGCGTTCTGGTGGACGGCCGGCATCTTCGCCGCCGGCGCGGTCACGGCCGGCGCCCTGCTCCGCCCCGGGCCACTGCGCCCGGCGAGCACGCCGCCCCCAGCACACGCCGAAGCGACAACGGCGCAAGCCAAGGCCGACCCGGCTCTTCCCGGCTGATGCCGCCCCCGGTGTCTGGCATCGGCCTCCGGTACGTTTCGGGGAAGATGAGGGGCGCCCGGGTCAGTCCTGGACGACGGGATTGCGCAGGCGCTACTTCTCGACGTAGAAGAGGCGCTTGTTGACGAATTCGTCGATGCCGAGGGGGCCTAGCTCGCGGCCGAAGCCGGAGCGCTTGGTGCCGCCGAACGGCAGGTCCGCGCCCTCACCCGCCGGGGTGTTGACGTTGGCCATGCCGACCTCCAACTGCTCGGCGACGTTGATCGCCCGCTCCTCGTCGGTCGACCAGACCGCGCCGCCGAGGCCGAAGTCCACCACGTTGGCGAGCTTGACCGCCTCGTCGTCGGCGCTGACCTTGTAGACGACGGCGACCGGGCCGAACAGCTCCTCGCGGTACGCCCGCATCTCCGGGGTCACGCCGGTGAGCACGGCCGGGGCGAAGTACGCGCCCTTGCCGTCGTCGAGCGTGCCGCCGACGTGCAGCGTCGCGCCCTTCGAGACCGCGTCCTGCACCTGGGCGAGGAGGTTCTCCGCTGCCTTACGGGAGACCATCGGGCTGTAGGAGCCCGCGGAGTCATCGCCTGGCTGGCGCGGTGACATCGCGGTGGCCCGGTTGACCAGGGCGGTCACGAAGTCGTCGTAGATGTCGTCCATGACGATCATCCGCTTGTTGGAGTTGCAGGCCTGGCCGACGTTCTCCATCCGGGTGGCCCAGGCGGTCTCGGCCGCGTTCTCGACGTCGTCGGTGTCCAGGATGATGTACGGGTCGGAGCCGCCGAGCTCGAGGACGACCTTCTTCAGGTTGCGCCCGGCCGTCTCGGCGACCGCGGTGCCGGCCCGTTCGGAGCCGGTCAGCGACACGCCGCGCAGCCGAGGGTCGGCGATCATCGAGGCGACCTGCTCGTGGGTCGCGAAGAGGTTGACGTACACGCCATCCGGCACGCCCGCGTCCTTCATGATCTGCGCGATCGCCAGAGCCGAGGTCGGGCAGTTTTCCGCGTGCTTGAGGATGACGGTGTTGCCGACGATCAGGTTGGGCGCGGCGAACCTGGCCACCTGGTAGTACGGGTAGTTCCACGGCATCACGCCGAGGATCGGGCCGA
>Ga0302235_10000602_pt1 | contig 28099 bp, 27 predicted proteins | sample II_Palsa_N3_3_FD_193577 | JGI IMG/M metagenome (GOLD analysis project Ga0302235, IMG submission 193577) | Peat permafrost microbial communities from Stordalen Mire near Abisko, Sweden - II_Palsa_N3_3 | ecosystem: Environmental > Terrestrial > Soil > Palsa > Peat permafrost | place: Sweden...
CCTTGCCCCGACGACATGACGCCGATCAGTCCGTCGGCGGATACCAGATCCTGCAAGCCCTCGACGACGCGCATCGGGCCTAGCGCATTGGTGACCATCACGCGCACGAACTCGTCGGTGGACACGTCCGCGATGGTCTCGCTCTGATCGGCGTTGGCGGTGCCCGCGTTCGCGAACAGCATGTCGAAGCGGCGACCGGAAAGACGGTCGCGCAACGCCGCGATCTGCTCCGGCCTCGTGATGTCGAGCGACTCGATCTCGACGCGGCCGGGATGTCGGTCTGCCAGATCGTGCAGCCCGCTTCTGGCGCTGCTCCGTACCGTGCCCACCACGGTCCATGCGCGCGTCACGAACTCTGCCGCCATGGCGAGCCCAAGTCCGCGCGACGCCCCGACGAGGATGATCGTGCCGCTGGTGTCGCAGGTGGTGCTGGAATCCATGGCGATTGCCCCTGCCTCTCGTGTCGTCGGTGTGTCGCGCGGGCGGGGCCCGTCGCCATATGCCACTCGATCGAAGACGCGTCCATGTGCGGACGACCGCGCCGCCACAGAGGCGTTCGTGCGGTGATGACTAGCGGACCACGCCTGCGGGAATTGTTCGCGTACCCGACGTGCGCGTCGCAGGCGCGCGACAATATGTGCCCTCCAAAACGGATAGATGTTCGAAGAGAAAATGATCCACTTCGGGGTCACTGTCGATTTGTCGATTGATCTTCGAAAGCGGGAGGTCGAATATTTCGTGTGTCGATCAGGTCGTTCTGTGATCCACAGTTGCTCATCCTTTCCTGCATTGAATTCTAGTCGGGTGAAGGTGTCGATCGATGTCCATGAATCGCGTCCTGTTGTCGGCACATGTTGCAGATGCTGCAGCGACGTCCTGCACGCGCGCATTTCCAGACGCTGCGAGCTTTCGCGATCCGCGTGTGGGTCGCGCCGTCGATTCGAACGCTACCGATGGACACGCCATCGACTGGAAAAAGGTGCGCGAGATGTTCCCGCTCGCGCCGGACATGACCTATCTCAATTCAGGCAGCGAAGGCTCGATGCCGCACGAATTGCTCGACTCCTACGCCAGGTTCAACCGGGAATGGGCGACGGATCCGAGCTACAGCTTCTTCGCCAGCCCCCGCTTCGGCGAGACGCAGGCGCTCAATCGCCAGGCCGCGGCGCGCTTCGTCGGCGCGATCGAGGAGGACGTCTGCCTCACCAACAACACGACCATGGGGCTCGCCATGGTCGCCTTCGGGCTGCCGCTGCGCGCCGGCGACGAGGTGCTGACGACGACCAACGAGCATTGGTCGCTGCTGTCGCCGCTGACCGTCTTGGCCAAGCAACGCGGCATCCGCGTGATCCAGCTTCCGGTCGCGGTGCCGTTCGCCGATCCGGACGCGCTGGTCGAGGCGTTCGAGGCCGCGATCACGCCCAGGACGCGCGTCATCGCCTTTTCGCATATCACTTGGACCACCGGCGCGCGCTTTCCCGTGCGCGCGCTGTGCGACCTGGCGCGCGACCGCGGCGTGATCAGCCTGGTCGACGGCGCGCATGCGCTGGGGATGCTCGATCTCGATCTGCCCGCGCTCCACTGCGATTTCTATGCCTGTTCGGGCCATAAGTGGCTCAACGGCCCACCGGGCACCGGGCTGCTCTATGTGAACGATGCTGCGGCTAATGCGGCCAAGCTGCTGCCGATCCTGTCGGACGAGGCGGTCCAGTCCGCACCCGGGACGCTGATCACCGATCTGCTGCAGACCCGCGGGTGCAACAACGGCCCGGGGCTGACCGCGATGATCGACGCGATGGCCTTTGCCGATACGATCGGCCGCGCGGCGATCGAAGCCCGCGAGATCGAACTGGCAGAGCATGCCAAGCGGCGCGTGATCGAGACCTGGGGCGCCGCCGCCTTGTTCAGCCCCGCGCCGGGGCGGCCCGATCTGTCGTCGGGACTGACCAGTTTCTTGCCGTCGGCCGATCCCGCGGGACCAGGCGTTCGTGCAGAATGTCGTGTCCGCGCTGTGGGACCGGTATCGCATCTATGTCCGCACGACGCTGTTTCCTGCCTATCCGGCGGACGACGGCGCGACGCTCTATGCGATCCGCGCATCCACCAGTCTGTTCAACGATGCCGAGCAGGTCGACGCGCTGGTCCGGTGCGCGGCCGAGATCGCGAAGGAATAGCGCCGCGCGACGACCGCGCCCGCGCAGCCGAGAACCATGTAGCGAGGAGAAGCCTGATGTCCCGTCCCGATGATGTTGGCCCCGACGCGGGCCCCGATGACGCCGGCCCCGGCGAAGCGAACGATCCTGCCTCCACGGGGGCATCGCAGGAAGCCGCGTCGGCCTGTGCGGCGCCTGCGGCCTGCGCCCCGCCTGCCGCCTGCGCTCCGCCCTCCGCGTGTGCGCCTCCCTCCGCGTGTGCCGTGCCGTCAGCCTGCGCGCCCCCGGTCGCTTTGTATCAGCCGCTGCTGCATGTCGCGGCTACCCATTGGGCTGTGCCAGGCGCCTGGGCGCATCCGTCCGCCTGCGCGAGCCCCGCCGCCTGCGCGCCGCCATCGGCCTGTGCGGTTCCGGCCGCCTGTACGCCGCCATCGGCCTGCGCGATCCCTGCCGCCTGCGCGCCTCCGTCGGCGTGCGCGGTTCCCGCGGCTTGCGCGCCACCATCGGCCTGCGCGACACCCGCTGCCTGCGCACCGCCCTCCGCCTGCGCGCTACCCTCCGCCTGTGCGGTTCCCGCGGCCTGCGCGGTGCCGGCGGCATGCGCCGTACCGGCCTATCCGGCGACGCAGCAGCACTTCCACTCCGTCTGGAGCCGCTACCCCTATTGACGGACGCGCTGCGCGCGCAAAGCCCAGGAGACCGACCGTGAACGTGAATCTGCGAACCCTCTGGCTCGAAGACGGCCAGTGCGTGCTGTTCAATTCCAAGGAACGCCGCGTCTCCAATCGCTGCCCTCCGCTGGTCGGCAAGGTCGCGCAATTGGTCGAGAGCGGATCGACCGTCTACGCGGCGATGCGCGCAGCAGAGGTGCCGATCGGCGAGCGGCAGCAGCTGTTCGGGCTGATCCGCTATGTCCTGGGCGACGCGGCGGACGAGGGGCCGGCCAAATTCCCCGACGGCAAGTTCCACAACGTGCTCGTGCTGTGCCCGTCGTCGCACTGCAATCTCAAATGCTTCTACTGCACGGGCATCACCGCCAAGCCGCCCGGCAAGTCCGAAGGCTGGATGCCGCCCGAGATCGCGACCGATGCGATCGACTATTATTTCGATCATGTCGGCGACTTCCCTGTCTACACGCTGCAATTTCACGGCGCTGGCGAGCCGATGGTCAATTTCGAGGCGGTGAAGACCGCGGTCGAATATGCCAGGCCGATCGTCGAGGCGCGCGGCGCTCGGCTGTTCTGCCGGGTCTCGACCAACGGCGTCTATTCGGCGGAGCGCGCGCGCTGGATCGCCGACAATTTCGATCACGTCAGCCTGTCGATCGACGGCCCGCCGGAGATCCACAACCGGCAGCGACCCCGGCAGAACGACAAGGGCACGTTCGACGATGCGATGCGCAGCCTCGAAATCTTCAAGGCGGCGGGTAAGCTGCGCCGCATCAACGTCGTCGTGACACCGTTCAGCGTCGATCAGATGCACGACACCGTGCATTTCCTGGGGCGCATCGGCGGGCTCAAGCAGGTCCGGCTGCTGCCGATGGCCTATGTCACCGCCTGCTCGATCAATTCGGTCGCGCCGCTCGATCGCGATCATTTCGACCGGCTGTTCACCGAAGCGGTGACGATCGCCGAATCCTACGGCATCGAGATATTGGGCGTGACCGACGAGGTGGATTATTTCACCGATCTCTATTGCGGCGCGTGCGGGCTCAACATGGTGGTCGGGCCGAACGGGGCGGTGAGTACCTGCGTCGAGGTGCTCAACGAGGAGAATGGCGTCCCCGAGCTGCTGATCGGCGATTATGATCGCGAGGCGCGGCGCTTCGACATCGACTGGGATCAGGTGCACCGGCTGCGCACGCGCACGCACGAGAATACCGCCGACAGCTGCAAGAGCTGCTCGTTCCGCACCAATTGTTCGAGCAACTGCCTGGTGCGTGCGGCGCGGCAGAACGGTACGGTCTTTTCCAAGGATCAGGAGAGCTGCGCGCAGACGCACCGCGAATTGACCAGCATCTTCGCCAGCCTCGCCGATGGTAAGCCCTATGCTTTGAAATACGGTGTCGAGGATGTCCCCGACGCGCAGCGCGTGCCCGCCTGACGATGTACGACGGAATGGACGCCGGCCGCGTGCGCGGGACCAGTTTCGCGGCGATGACCGAGTCGGCGCGGCAGGTGGTCGCGGCGTTCGCGGCGGTCGAGCGGCGACCGTGGACCGTCGAGACCGCGCTGATCGAGCTCGCCAAGCAGGTCGGCGACCTCGCGCGCAAGGTGCTGACTCACGAGGGCTATTATCTCGCCGATCGCGATGCGCATCCCGGTTATGCGGGGGGGCTCGGCGGGGTTGCCGACGAGCTGGCCGACATCCTCTACGGCGCGATCCGCATCGGCCTGCATTACGGGATCGACCTAGAGACCGCCTATGCGACCGCGCGCGGCGCCGAGCTCGGCTATGCCGCGCACGCGCCGCGGACCTGGCCGGTCGCGGGGCAAACTTCCTGGCACCCACCGGGCGGCGCGACCGCCGCGGTCGTCCGCTACCATTATGAGGAATTCCTGGGGCCGCATTTCGACTGGATGCAGGGCGGGTTCGAGACGGCGTCCGCGCGCGCCGCGCGACTGTTGACCAACCTGGCCGTCGTCGCCGGCACAGAGGCGCGCGCGCTCGACCTGGGGGCCGGCAGCGGCGCGTACAGCCTGCCGCTCGCCGAGGCCGGCTTCGCGGTCACCGCGGTCGATCTGTCGCCCCTGCTGCTCGAGACACTGACGGCGCATGCCGAAGGGCTGGGCGTCCGCGCGATCGAGGCCGACGTGCTCGATCCGTCGGCCTATGCGGACGGCGCGCCCTATGATCTGGTGGTCTGCATGGGCGACAGCCTGACGCATCTGGCGAGCGAGCAGCAGGTCTGGCAGCTGATGCGGACGATCGCCGGTCTCGGCCGAACCGGAACCCGGCTCCTCCTCTCGTATCGCGATCTGTCCGGCCCGATTGGGCAGGCGGGTGGGCCGACGATCATTCCGGTGCGGATCGAGGCGGACCGGATGCTGTTCGCGCTGCTCGGCGACGCCGGTGCGTGGGTGACCACCACCGATCTGCTGCTGCTGCGCGATGGCGACGGCTGGCAGGTCGGCCAGCACAGCTATGCCAAGCTGCGTCTGCCTGCGCAGCGCTGTATCTCGCTGCTTGGGGCGGCGGGTTTCGATGTCGAATATTCGGGCGTCTCGGACGGACTCCATGTCGTCGCTGCCCGCCTGCGCTGACCGCCTGCCCGCTGTGCGAAGCGCGCCGCCCGAGCCCGCGACTGTGCGGCGCGTCGTCCATCCCCTGTCGTGGCGCGGGACGGGCTTCGTCGTCGACTTCATCCTGTTCGACGGCGAACCCGACGCGGCGGCGCTGCTGTCGACATGCCGATGGGCACGCGACAGCGGCCTCGAAAACCCCCGGCTGGTCGGGCCGCGGATGCTCGAATGGTCGTCGCTATTCCATCCCGCCTTTTACGCAGCAGTCGTGCGGACATCGTCCGCCCACGGCGGAAGAACGCTTCGGTTCGTGGGCGGGCGCGACCGGGTGATGTTCGATGCCGAGCCGTTCCGCCAGCAGTCGATCCTGTTCCTCTCCGCGGTGACGATGTCGGCGGCGATCATCCAGGGCCGCTGGTCGCGCGGCACGATCGAGAGCAAGTTCGATCGGCTGTGGCAGGCGGCGACGAGCGACGTGCTGTCTGCGCTGATCGATGACGCGCGCCTGCGCGCCGAGGTGTGCGGGATGGCCGAGGGAGGCATGGCGCCGGTCGAGCTGCTGCTCGCGATCCGTCGGCTGTTCCTGCGAACGATTGCCGCGATCGCCGACGACGGCGCGGTCGAGCGTATCGTCATCACCGCCGACACGGGCGAGCGGCGCGCGCGCTTCGGCTTCGTGCCGATGTTCGCGCGGCGCGTTCCGGGGCTGGTGGCGATCATCGCCTATGGCTCCAGCGTGTCGAGCGACGATTATGCGGACATCGATTTGCTCGTGGTGACCGAGGATGCCGAGGCCACGCTGCGCCTGCTCGCGAACAGCAAGCCGACGTGGCGTGGCAAGGAGCTCAACATCGGCGTCTACACGCCGGCGGAATTGTGGACGATGCAGCGCCTGTCGGGTGACAATCTCGGCGACTACGGGCTCTGCCTTCACGGTTCGGTGGATCTGCCGCACAAGCCGCTGGGCGTGCTGCTCGCGCGCAACCTGAGCTTCGGGCTGGTCCGGCAGCGCCAGCAGCTCGGCATGTTGCCGCGCGCGATGCTGCCGTCGCCGGCGGGCGACGACCGTCGCAATCTGTACCAATATTTCACCAAGATCCCGGCGAACATTGCGAAGGGCACGTTCGGTGCGACGGGATCGCGCCGGACGAAGGCGATGGTGAGCGACTGGCTGCTGCACTGCGCCGGCTTCGACACGCCGCGCGAACAGGCGCTCGCGCTTGCGGGTGATCCCTCGGGGCCGTTGGCGCGTGCCGCGATCGCCACCGGCGGCGCGCTCGACGCGCTCAACGCCGAGCTGCGGATCGTCGAAACGGTATCGGGAGACGGCTGATGGTGAATGGGGCTGGTATCCGCCGGACGGCGGCGGCGCACACTGTGCTCGACCAGTGCGAGCAGCTCGATCTGGCCGTGCGGTGGGTCGGCGGCGGCGGCAACATGGTCCGGCTCGTCGGGCCGGCGGGCGAGGCGATTGTCGTCCGCATCGACGGCCAGGGCCTGAGCATCATCGAACAGGTGCTCCGCCAGCTGCGCTTCGATTTCGCCACGCTGCCGCTGCTGGTGCGCGGCGAAAGCAAGGAGGTGCGGCTGCTGACCCCGCGGGTGACGATCGCGAAGCTGCTGCCGACGGTCTATTCCTTCACGCACCAGCGCTACGGCGAGGCGCCCGGCACCGACGAGGCGCGGGCGCGCTTCTGCGCCGCGCTGTTCCGCCTGATGGCGCGCGAGCCCGGCGCCTGCCATCTCGCCAACGCGTTTCTCGGGCTGGTCGAGAGCGCGCACGGTCCGCTGCTGGTCGAACATCGCGTCGTGCCGGGCAATGTCGAGGTGCGCGTCAAGCGCTACCATATCGGCTCGCCGGTGCATCGCTATCGCTATGTCTCGCAGCACCCGACCGCGCATGGCGGCGCACCGCTCCGGCGCTGGCAGCGCTTCGACACACCGCTGGTGTGCTTCGACTGGCGCCATCCCGTGGCGGACGAGGAGGGGCACGCGCTCGCCGACGAACCGCTGCCGGACGATTATGCCGCGCTCTGGATCGACGACGTCGCCGGCGCCAAGCGGCTCGCACGCGACACGTTCGAATGGATCGAGCGGCTGTTCGCGCGAAAGGGCCTCAAGCTGATCGATATCTGTTTCTTCGTCGATGCGGCGGGCCGCGCGATCTTCGGCGAGATCAGCCCCGATTGCATGCGCGTCCGGAGGGACGCGGCGGACGAGAGCGACGCGCTGGACAAGGACCAGTGGCGATCGGGCGGCGATGCCGCGACCGTCCTGCAGCGCTACCGACGCCTCGCTGCGATCGTGTTCGACGACGATGTTCTAAGTGAAGCCGCCTGAGGAGGAACAGATGACGCAATTCGTGGTGAAGAATCGCCGGTCGAAAATCTCGCCGGGCGGGATCGTGACGCTTCCCGTCAGCGCGCGCCGCGCGCTCGGCCTCGAGGCGGGGAAGGGCGCGCGCGTCACCGCCGCGGTGGAGGATCGATCGGTGGTGCTGCGAAGGACGGCCGAAGTCGCCGGCATCCGCCTGTCCCCCGGTGGGCAGGCCGAACTGGTCGGCGACGCGCGGCGCGTGCTCGGCTCGGGCATCGGGCGGCATTACTGGTTCGAGATCGACGACGAAAAGCACCAGGTCGCGCTGCATCCCTACGAATAAGCCGCGGCGTGAAGCTGCTCGCGCTCGACGGCCATGACGGATCCGGCAAGACGACGCTCGCGCACAGCCTGTCGATTGCCGTCGGTGCGGTAGTGGTGCGGCCGTTCGGCGGCGCTGCCGGCCGGGCGCTGATCGCCGCCTATCGCAGCGGATCGGAGGCGCGCGTTCTGGCGATAGGGCGCGAGGCGTTGATCGCGGCGATGATGGAGCATCGCGACGCCGAGCGCGTCGTGCTCGACCGGGGATGGCTTACCGTCGCCACGCTCGTCCCGCAGGCGGTGTTCGAGGCGCGGTGGGGTCTGTGGTTTCCAACGGTGCTGCTCTGGTGCGACGAGCGCGTCACCGCGGCGCGGCTGGCAGCCCGGCATACCGACGAGCCAGTGGTCGGCTCGCATGCCGCGTTCCTCCAGACCTACCGCGACCGCTTCGCGCTTCGGCCCGGCACGATATTGCGGACCGATCTGGAGGATCGGACATCCTGTCTGCGAGCCTTGGTCGGGGCGTTCGAGACGGCCACGCCGTTCGACATCGACAGCAGGCCCGCGATGCCGCTATCGGCCGCGCCATGAGCATCAAAGCCACGATCATGAACGCCGCCACGGGCAAGCCGATCCAGACCTTCCTGTTCGGAAGGCGGCCCTATGCCGGTACCGATTTCACGCTGGAGACCGGCGAGCGCGTCACTGCGCAACGCGTCGATATCGGCAAGCCGGCGCCGGGCAAATTCATCACGCCCGTCGATGTGTGGGTGACGCCCAAGGATTGAGCGCCGCCTCCGCCGGGACGGAAGGAGTCGAGGCCGGCGATCCCGCCGGCCTCGCTGCCATCAGGCGTCGGCGGCTTCATTAGCCGGCGTTGCGGCAGCTGCCGCCTTGGGCGGACGACCGCGCTTCTTGGGCTCCGCGGCGACGGCACCCTCGACTGCGTCGATCGCCTTCTTGGCGGTCTTCTTCACCGTCTTGACGACCGGCGCGGCAACGTCGGCGACCTTCTTGCGGCCGAGGCCGATCGCGTTGGCGAGCCCGCGGCGCTGCTCGGCATAGGCCGGCGCGACCATCGGATAGTCGCGGGGCAGGCCCCACTTCGCGCGATACTGATCCGGCGTCATGTCGTAGTTGGTGCGCAGATAGCGCTTAAGCATCTTGAGCTTCTTACCGTCTTCGAGGCAGACGATATAGTCATGCTTGATCGATGCGCGGACGGGAACGGCGGGCTCGGCCTTGATGGGCTCGGCGACCGGCGGCTGTTCGGCCTGGGTCAGCGCGGTATAGACGCTCTGGATGAGCGTCGGAACATCGGCGGCTGCGGTGTTGTTGTTGCTGACGTGCGCGGATACGATATCGGCGGTCAGTTCGATCAGACGAGTGTCGGTCAAGAAAGCATCCTTACAAAGACAATGCGCGCGCCCATAAACCTATTGAAGATGTTGTCCAGTCCTATCGAATCTCCAGGGATCGAGGCCGCCGCCGATACACCGATCTTGCTTCGGCTGATCGCTGTACCCGTCGCCACCATTGTCCGTGGTCTTTGCGGCATAGCGATGACGCGGCACGGAATGCGCGCCGACGCGGTGCGGGATCGGCACCGCGCCCGGCGCGTTGCATCGGCATGACCGAACAACAAATTCGCCAATATTCCAAAATCCTGACTGTCGAGACCAGAGGCCAGGGTTTGCTTGAGGTGACCGAAGATATTGCACGCTGGCAGCAGTCGACCGGCATCGTCGAAGGTCTCGTGACTTTGTTCTGCCGGCACACGTCTGCGTCGCTGTTGATCCAGGAGAATGCGGCGCCTGCGGTCCAGCGCGACATCGCGGCCTATTTTCGCGAGATCGCGCCGGAAGATCCGTCGCGCTACGAACATGACGACGAAGGTCCGGACGATATGCCCGCGCATCTGCGCGCTGCGCTCACCGCCGTATCGGTCCAGATTCCCGTTTTCGGCGGTCGGCTGATGCTCGGCACCTGGCAGGGCATCTATGTGTTCGAACATCGCCGCCGGCCACACCGCCGCGAGATCGCGCTGCACCTGATCGGGGCGCCCGCGCGATAAGTCGCCGCGATATCCGATCCGCGCTTGATTTCGTCGACCCAGCCGGCGCCATGCTGACGGCGGGAGAAGAAGCAGCATGGCACGCATCGATATCGGCGGGATCGGCATTTCCTACGATGTGATCGGCACGGGCGAGCGGACGATCGCGATCACGCCCGGCGGCCGTTCCTCGATGGATACGCCCGGCATTCGGCACCTCGCGGAGACGCTCGCTGCGGCCGGCTGTCGCGTGCTGATATGGGATCGGCCCAATACCGGCGCGTCGGACGTCTGTTTCGCGGGCGAGACCGAGTCGATCCAGAATGCCGATGCGCTTGCCGGATTGGTACGCGCTCTCGATTTCGGGCCGGCACTGCTGGTCGGCGGATCGGGCGGCGCGCGCGACACATTGCTCACCGCGATCCGCCACCCCGACGTCGTCGACCGCCTGTTCCTGCTGTGGATCAGCGGCGGCGCGATCGGCTGTACCAGCGTCGCCTATTTCTACACGCACGATGCAGCGTTCGCGGCGGCGACGGGTGGCATGGAGGCTGTCGCCGCGCTGCCCGGCTGGCGTGAGCAGATCGCGCGCAATCCCACCAATCGCGATCGCATCCTCGCGCAGGATCCGGTCGCCTTCGTCGCGACGATGCAGCGCTGGGCAGGCGCGTTCCTGCCGCGCGACGGCGCGCCGATGCCGGGCGTAACGGCGGCCGATCTCGCCGGGATTGCGGCACCCGCGATCGTGCTGCGCAGCGGTGCCTCCGATATCCATCATGCACGCGCGACCTCCGAGGCGGTGGCCGCGCTGATCCCGTCCGCTACGCTTGCCGAGCCACCCTGGGGGGATCGCGAATGGCTCGACCGCATGGTGGCGCAGACGCGCGGCGAGGGATTGTTCGCGAACTGGCCCCGGCTTGCAGCACAGATACTCGCCTTCGCGCAGCGATGACGGTGGCGCGGAACTGAACTCGCCTGTCCGTGCCGCGTTCGTGTGATCGGCGGCATGGACGCATCAGGTGAGGGACGACGATATGGATCATAGGGTGGGTGCGTTCGACATCGATGTCGTTGCACCGGTGCGCGATCTCGTCGTCGGATGGGAAGCCGAGCGCTGGGATCGCGAGGGATTTCCGGGCGAGCGACTGGACGCGCTGCGTGCGACGGCGGCGTGGACGGCGTTCGCCGAGATCACGCCGGGCCGCGAGACGCAGGCGCTGCTCGATGTCCTGCGGCTGATCGGGCGCGTCGATCTCAGCCTGGGCCGGTTGTTCGAGGGCCATGTCAACGGCCTCCAGCTGGTCGCCACCTACGGCACGGTCGATCAGCGCCGCATGATGATGCGGGCCGCAGGCGAGGGCGCGTTGTTCGGCGTGTGGGCGACCGAGCCGACGCCAGGGCTGACGATCGTGCGGACCGGGGACGGCGCCTGGCGGCTCGACGGGCGCAAGAGCTTCGCCACCGGCGCCGGGCATGTCGATCAGGCACTGGTGACCGCGCTGCGCGAGGATGGCACCAAGCATCTCGTCAACGTCGCGCTCGGCGCCGACAAGCATCGCGCGGATATCGGCGGCTGGCGCGTGCGCGGCATGCAGGGGACGATCAGCGGGCTGTTCGATTTCTCGGGGATCGTGCTCGACGATGCGAGCCTGATCGGCGAGCCCGACGACTATTCGACCGAGCCGCGCTTCAGCGCGGGCGCATGGCGGTTCACCGCGGTCCAGCTCGGCGCGATCGAGGGGCTGGCGCGACATCTGCGCGACCATCTCGTCGCGACGGGCAAGGGCGCCGATCCGATCCAGCGCGCACGGTTTGCCGCGTGCGTCTCGGGTGCGCGGAGCGCCGGCGAATGGGTGCGCCGCGCCGCGCAGCTCGCCGAGGCGCAATCCGACGATGCCGTCGCCTTCGTGCTGATGACGCGCGGCGTCGTCGAGGAGGCGGGGCTGGCGATGATGGAGGCGGCGGCGCGTGCGGTCGGCACTGCGTCCTTTTTCACTGGAAATCCGATCGACCGGATCACGCGCGATCTCGGGCTGTATCTTCGGCAGCCCGTGCCCGATCAGGCGCGCGACCGTGCGGCGGCGGCGTGGCTCGATCATGATTGCTGGGGCGAGGATCGCTGGTGGTAGCGCCGGGCGCGCGCGCCTGGGCGAGGCTGGTTCTGCGATCGCGACGGATGCCGGCGGACGAGGCGGTGCGGCAGGGGCCCTGGCTCGTCATCGCGCCGCATCCCGACGACGAAGGCTTGGGGACGGGCAGTCTGCTTGCCGAGATCGCCGCGACGGGCGGCGACGCGTCGGTCGCTTTCCTCACCGACGGCGCCGGCTCGCATTGCGATGCACCGGGCTGGAGCCCCGCGCGGGTGGCGCGCGCGCGCGCGGAGGAGGGGCGCCATGCGCTGCGCCGGCTGGGTGTCGCGCATCCGCCGATCCCGCTCGGCTGGCCCGATGCTGATCCGCATCCGCCGGGCAGCCCCGCGTTCGAGCGGAGCGTCCGCGCGCTCGTCGCGCTGTGCAGGCGTCGCGGTATCCGCATGGTCGCGGTCACCTGGCGCGGCGAGCCGCATTGCGACCATGAGGCTGCGGCGCAACTGGCGATCGCCGTCGCGCGTCGTCTGCGGTGCGTGCTCTACGAATATATGGTGTGGGGCTGGACGTTGCCCGATCTCGACACGCACCTGCGCGGCTATCGCTCGACTGCGGTGGACGTCGCGCGCGGCCGTCCGCGACAGCGTCACGCGATCGCCTGCCACCGCAGCCAGACCGGCACGCGGATCAGCGGCGCGCGCGACGCGTTCCGCCTGCCGAGGGCGATGATCGCGCTCGCCGCACGCCCCCGGCTCGTTCTGCTGTCGCGAAGGATGTCGCATGCGTCGTGAAACGTCGATCGAGCCTGCATATTTCGAGGCGATGTATCAAGGCGATCGCGACCCCTGGGGGTTCGAGACCAGCCCCTATGAGGCCGCCAAATATGCCCGCACGCTCGCGGCGCTTCCGGGGGCGCGCTTCGCCCATGCGCTCGAGGTGGGATGCGCAAACGGTGTGCTGACCGCGCAACTCGGACCGCTTTGCGACGATCTGCTCGCGATCGACGTATCCGGGACCGCGCTCGACGCGGCGCGTGCGCGCTGCGCCGAACAGTCGCATATCCGCTTCGAGAAACGCCAACTGCCGCAGGATGCGCCCGACGAGCGCTTCGACGTCGTGCTGCTGTCCGAGGTCGTCTATTATTTCGATCGGGCGGATGTCGATCGCCTCGCCGCCTATCTCACGCGCGCGCTGCGATCGGGCGGCCATCTCCTGCTCGTCCACTGGATCGGCGAGACCGACTATCCGCTGAGCGGCGACGAGGCGGTCGCCGCGCTCCAGGCCGCGCTGGGACCGGCGGTCGTGCCCGTCCACGCCGAGCGGCGCGACCGCTATCGCCTCGATCTCTGGCAGCGACGCTGAGCGGCTGCGCTCAGAACGAGTCGTGGTCGAGGCGACCGGTGGCGCGCAGCAACGCCGCCGCCGCGATCAGCGCATCGCTGCGCTGGCGGGCAAGCGCGAGCTGGGCGGCGCGCAGGCTTTCGTCGGCCTCGAGGATTTCCAGCGTCGAGCGCAGCGCGAACGCATATTCGGCGCGGACGCCCTTGAGCGCGAGATCGGCCGCATCGACGCGCCCGGCATCGGCTTCGGTCTGCTTGTGCGCGCTGGCGAGCGCCGCCCAGGCGGAATCGACCTGCCGCGTCGTCTCGCGCAATGCGGCGTCGGCGTCGAACAGATCGGCGCGGTGCGCAGCGCTCGCCTGGCGGACCTGCGACGAGACCAGACCGCCGGTGAGGATCGGAACGTGGAGCTGGAGCGACACCGCGGCGGCGCGCGGGAATGCACCCACGTTGGAGTTGCCGACATTGTCATCATAGCCATAGTCGGCCCCGACGCCGAGGCTGGGCGCCCCGTTGGCGCGCGCGGCATCGATCCGCGCGGCCGACGCATCGGCGGCACGCAGGCTTGCGGCGAGCTGCGGATTGTCCGCGATCGCACGGCTGCGCGCTTGGTCGAGCGTGCCGGGCAGCGACGGAAACGCCTGGGGCGGCGGCGCGAGCACGCCGGGATCATTGCCCACGGTGGCGCGGTAGCTCGCCTGCGTCATGTCGAGCGTCGCCTGCGCATCGGCCAGCGTGGCGACCGCGGAGGCGCGCTGCGCGACCAGCTGCGCGACGTCGGTCTTGGTCGCCTGGCCGAGCTTGAAGCGTGCCTGTGCCTCGGCGACCTGGCGGTCGAGCAGGTCGATATCGGCCTTGGCGATGTCGACCGCCTGCTGGTCGTAGAGCAGTTCGGCATAGGCGCCGACGACGTCGGTGATCAGCTGCGCCTCGCTGTCGCGGACATTCTGTTCGCCCGCCGCCACGTCGGCCTTCGCGGCATGCACCGCGGAGCGGACGCGTCCCCCCGTCCAGATCGGCAGCGCCGCCGAGACGGTGGCGCCGCCGCCTTTGCCGAAGTCGAACTTGTCGTAGCCGCCGCCGGCATCGGCGGACGCGGTGAGGCGGCCGCCCGCACGCGCCTGCTCGGTTTCCTCGGACAATGCGTCCTGCCGGGCGTGCGCAGAGGCGAGCGTCGGGTTGCCGGCATAGGCGGTGGCGATCGCATCGCGCAGCGTTTCGGCCTGCGCCGGCGCCGCGACAAGCAGCGCGGCGCCGGCGAGGAGAGCGATACGCCTATTCATGGCGCAGCGCCCAGGCAGGCGTCGAGCGTGCCGCGCGCAGCGACTGTGCGAGCACGGTCAGCACCGCGATGAGGACTGCCAGCACGGTCGCCGCGACGAAGAACAGCGGCGACAGCGCGATCCGGTCGTCGAAGCCGGCGAGCCAGGTGCGCATCGCGAACCAGGCCAGCGGCCAGGCAAACAGATTGGCGATCAGCACCGGTCGCAAAAACTGGCCGACGAGCAGCTTCACGACATCGGCCGACGAGGCGCCGAGCGTCTTGCGGATACCGATTTCCTTGATCCGCCGCGCGGTGTTGAACGAGGCGAGGCCCCACAGTCCGACGCAGCCGATCGCCACCGCCAGCACCGCGCCGATCGTGAACAGGCGAGCGGTATGGTCGTCATGATCGTAATAATGCTGGAGATTCTGCATCGCGGTCTTGGCCTGGAACGGCACCTCGGGCGCTTCCTGCCGCCAGACTGCTTGTGCGGCATCATGCACGGCCTTCGGATCACCTGAGAAGCGCAGGATCGCGATGGCCTGCTGCGGGTCGCGCAGGACAAAACCGTACATCGTCGGCGGAATCGGTGTGCGCGGATCATCGAAGCGCATGTCGTCGATTACCCCGATGATCGTGCGCGTCGAGGTGTTCGGTCCGGCAAAGGTCCGGCCGATCGCGGCTTGCGGCGACGGAATGTGAAGCGCGGCCAACGCAGTTCGGTTGATGACCATATTATAAGGAAAGTTGATCGGGTTGTTCTTATTCTCTGGCAGGGCATTGGGATTCACGTCCGCGGGGCGCGTGGCGTCGAATAGGCGCCCGGCGAGCAGCTTGGCACCCATGACGTCGAAGAAACCCGGCGTCGTGTCGAACTGGCGGAGCGACGGCCCGTTGCCGAGCACACCGGGCAAGGGCACGCTCGATTCGGAGGTGAACGGTTCGGGCCCCGGCACATTGTTGGCGACGGTCGCAGCGGTCACGCCCGGCACGCTAGACAGCCGGTGCAAGATGCTGCCGCGCTGCGCACTGTTGAGACTGGCACTGCCAAGCGAGGTGACCAGCATCAGCCCCTGCCGGTTATAGCCGACATCCGCGTTGCGGACGTGCCGGGTCTGGCTGACCAGCACCATCGTGCCGATCAGGAACGCGATCGCGATCGCGAACTGGAAGACCACCAGCGCCTCGCGCACATAGGTGCCGGCCCGCCCGCCTCCGGGCGACCGCGCCGAGGCGAGCACGGCGGCTGCGGGCATCCGTGCGAGCACAGTCGCCGGATAGATGCCTGCGACCACGCCGACGATCAGCACCAGCGCGACCAACGGCAGCAATACGCCGTCGGCGCCGAAATAGTGCATCGACAGCGTAATTCCGCTCGCTGCATTGACCAACGGCAGCCCGAGTTCGGCAACGACGAGACCGATGAGGGCGGCGATCGCCGCGGTCGCCACCGCTTCGCCGACATAATGCCGCGCGAGCGTGCCGCGATCGGCGCCGAGCACCTTGCGCATCGCCACCTCGCGTGCGCGAAGCCCCGCGCGTGCCGTCGCGAGATTGACGTAGTTGACGATCGCGATCAGCAGCGTGAGCACGCCGACGATGCCAAGCGTCGCGACCGCGATATCCTCGCCGGGCGTCTCGCTATGAACCGCGGCGAGCGGCTGCGCGTTCAGATCCATCTTGAAGCCGGGATTGTCGGGCGTCTCGCTCTGCGCATGCCGGGCGGACAGCCCCGGCATCTCGTCGGCGAAGCGCCGTGCCGCCGCCGCATCGGGCAGCCGGACATAGGTCTCCGGATTGCCGTAATTCCACTGGTGGTTCGACTTATAGTCGTCCGACGCCTTGTCTTCCGAGATCGTCATGCGCGCGAGCATGTCGAACTCGAACGCGGTGTTTTTGGGGATCGCGCGCAGCACGGCGGCGACATGATAGATGTGCGACTTGCCGGCGAACGCGACGGTCATCGGCTTGCCGACCGGATCGGCGCTGCCGAAATATTTCTGTGCGGCGGCCTGCGTCAGCACGATATTGGACGGATCGTCGAACGCGTGGTGCAGGTCGCCCTGCGCCACGGGCAGGTCGAACACATCGGGAAAGCCAGGATCGACGAGGCCGAGATCCTCGTTGATGCCGACGCCGTCCTTGATGACGGTCGCATTGCTATCGCTGATGCGCGTACCGATCGTGCCAGGAAGATCGCGCGAGACGGCGGTCCACAATGCGACCGGCGTGTTCTGCCGGAACTTGTGGCTCATCTCGTCCGCGGTCCGCGATTCGATCAGATAGACATGGCGGTAGCCCGGTATCCAATGCTCGTAGCTCGTCTCGAAGCGCACATAGAGCGCGAGCACGAGGAACACCGCGATGCCGACGGCAAGCCCGCCGATGTTGAGCGCGGCATAGAGCTTGTGGCGGACCAGCGAGCGATAGAAGGTGAGGAGCGCGAAGCGGTTCATGGGCTGGTCCTGCTCAGATCGCGCGGGCGACGGAGGCGACGATGCGACCGTCGAGCATGTCGATGCGGCGCGCGGCGGCGTCGGCATGGCTCGGCGAGTGCGTGACCATCACGATCGTCGCGCCTTCTGCGTTGAGGCTCGCAAGGATGTTCATCACCTGCGCACCGTTCTCGGTGTCGAGATTGCCGGTCGGCTCGTCGGCCAGGATCAGGCTGGGGTTGCCGACGATCGCGCGTGCGATCGCGGCGCGCTGCTGCTGGCCGCCCGAAAGCTGGTGAGGGAAATGCTTCGCGCGGTGCGAGATGCCGACGCGGTCCATTGCCGCTGCGACGCGCTGACGGCGGTCGCCCGCTCTGTCCTTGCGATAGGCGAGGCCCAGCTCGACATTCTCCTGGATGGTCAGCTCGTCGATCAGGTTGAAGCTCTGGAAGACGAAGCCCAGCGTCTCGGAGCGCAGGCGCGCGAGCGCCGCCTCGTCGAGCTTCGCGAGATCGCGGTCGCCGAACATGTAGCGCCCCGCGCTCGGCCGATCGACCGTGCCCAATATATTGAGCAGCGTCGACTTGCCGCAGCCCGACGGGCCCATGATGGCGAGGAATTCGCCTTGTGCGACGTGCAGGTCGATGTCGGACAGCGCGGTCGTCTCGACCTCGTCGGAGGCGTAGCGGCGCTGGATGTTCTCGAGGCGGATCATGGGCTTGTCCTGTCGTTTCAGCGAATGTTGAGGATGCCGGCCTTGTCGTAGGCGGCGGTGTTTGAGGTGACGATGCGGTCGCCCGCCGAAAGCCCCGATAGGATCTCGGCCTCTTCGGGATTGCGGCGGCCGACCTTGATCGGGCGGCGGTGCGCATGGCGGCCGTCGGCATCGAGCACGAAGGCCGAGCTGCCGCCGCCGCTGTCGAGCCAGCCGCCGACGGGGGCGATCAGCGCGGCGCGAGTGTTGCCCAGCGTCACGCGGACGTCGATCGTCTGGCCGCGATTGAGGCCGATAGGCGGCGCGCCGACGAAGCCCAGCTCGATGCGGAAGCGGCCGTCGGCAACCGCGGGGAGCACCTTGGTGACGACCAGGCGGACATCGCCGTCGCCGCCCGCCTGCTGGCCGACCGCAACGCGGCCGAGATAATATTCGTCGACGTCGGCGACGAGCTTCCAGCGCCCCTCGCTGTCGACCTGGCCCGCCGAGTCACCGGCCTTGAGCATTTGCCCGGGCTGGATGACGAAGTTGGTCAGGCGCCCGGCAACGGGTGCGCGCACGGTCAGCGCGTCGAGACTGCCCTCGACCGCGGCGAGATTGCCCGACAACCGCGCGCGCGTTTCCGCGAGGCGCGATGCCTGGACGGAGGCGATGCCATCCTCCTTCTTCTCGCCGGTCTGGAGCTGCGCGAGGCGCTTCTGCTGATACTCATTCTCTTCCTGGTAGCTCGCGACGCCGGCATCGGAGACGAAGCCCTGGTCGTGCAACTGCTGGCGGATCGAGAGATCGCGGCGCGCCTTGATCAGGTCGTAACTTGCCGAGGCGGTCTGCGTCGCGCGGTCGAGCTTGCTGCGCTCGAGCGCGAGGTCGTCGCCCGACACGGTGCCGAGTTGGCTGGCGATCGCGGATTCGCGCGTCAATATGTCGAGCTTGAGCGTCGGGTTGTCGAGCGTCGCGAGCGGCTGGTTGGCGGTCACCATCGTGCCGTCCTGCACCAGCAGCTTGTCTATCTGGCCGCCCGAGACGACGCCGACGAAGGTCGTGACCGCGGGCGCTACCGTCGCGCGCACAGGCAGATAATCGTGGAAGGGCGCGTTGGTGACGCTGCCCGTCTCGATGTCGGCGGAGGCGACGTCGGTCGATCCACTCGACGGGATCAGCCGCCACGCCAGCAGCAGGACGACGAGCACCGCGACCCCCGCGAGGATCAGCCGCAGTCGCTTGCGGTTGGCGGTGCGTGGCGAAACGATCTTGCGATCCATCGCTGCGCCGGTCTGGGTGGAGGGGATCGGGTCCGGCGTGGTCACGCGGTGGGAATCCTGTCGATCGGGAAGGCGGTGGGGGTGGCTGTCCGGAACCGGACAGTCGGTGTCCGGGCGCGGACACCGGCGTCGGCGGGGGCGATCATAGCGCGGCGTGCAGCGTCGCGGCGGCGACGGGCGCGGTCGAAAGCGCGACGATGCCCATCGTAAGCGCGAGACTGACGCTGGCGAACAGCGTGGTGGTGAAATAGCTGCGCATGGCTTGTTCCTTTCGGCTGGCCGGCACCATGTCGGTCGATCCCCACTGAGCAGGATGCGTGCCAACCCGCTTAATGGCCGGTATCGCGGGAGGAAGCGCCGGTTCTGCCACGTGCGGCACCGGGATATACCTGTCCGCATTCGGACACAGGCCTGTCCGCGCACGGGCAATGGCACGCATCTTGATTGTCGGAGCGCATCGGACATGGGAAGAGCGAACGATGGCGAGCAGCAAACCTTTCGAACTCTGCGTCGTCGTCGACGACGACGAAGACATATTGCTGGCCGCCAAGATGCTGCTGCGCCAGCTCTTCACGGAGGTCGTCACCACGCAGCAGCCGCAGCAGGCGCTCGACCTGATGGCGACGCGGACGCCCGATGCGATCCTGCTCGACGCCAATTTCGCGCGCGGCGCCACCGACGGCGCCGAGGGTTTTCGGTGGCTCGGCCGGATGCTCGAGCGCGATCCCGATGCGGTGATCGTGCTGATCACCGCGCATGGCGGCGTGCAGACCGCGGTCGCCGCGATGAAGCATGGCGCGACCGACTTCGTCTCCAAGCCCTGGGCGAACGAGCGGCTGCTCGCCACGGTGCGCACTGCGGCCGCGCTGCGTAACTCGCGCCGCCAGACGACGGTCGAAAAGGGCAAGGTCTCGACGATCGCCGGCGCGCATGGCGACACGCCCTTGCTCGGCAGCTCGCCCGGCATCGCGCGCGTGCTCTCGCTGATCGCGCGCGCCGCGCCGACCGATGCCAATGTGCTGATCCTGGGCGAGAACGGCACGGGCAAGGAACTGGTCGCACGCGAGCTGCACCGGCTGTCGGCGCGTGCCGCGGGCGTGATGCTGTCGGTCGATCTCGGCGCGATCGCGGAGAATCTGTTCGATTCCGAATTGTTCGGCCATGTGAAGGGTGCGTTCACCGATGCGCGCGGCGATCGCATCGGGCGGCTGCAGGCGGCCGACGGCGGCACGTTGTTTCTCGACGAGGTCGGCAATCTGCCGCTCCATCTGCAGCCGAAGCTGCTCACCGCGCTCGAACAGCGGCAGGTGACCCCGGTCGGCGCCAATCGTCCCGTGCCGATCGACGTCCGCGTCGTCTCGGCGACCAACCTGCCGCCCGATCAGCTCTCCGACGAGCGGCGCTTCCGGCAGGATCTGCTGTTCCGGCTCAACACGGTCGAGATCGAGCTGCCGCCGTTGCGCGAGCGCCGCGAGGACATCCCGCTGCTGCTCGACACTTTCATCGCCGCGTACAGCCGCAAATATGGCAAGCCCGAGCGCGACGTGCCGCCCGCGGTGCTGGCCGAACTCATCGCCTACGACTGGCCGGGCAACGTCCGCGCGCTGCGCCATGCCGCCGAGCGCGCGGTGATCCTAGCCGACGGCACGCGCTTCGCGATCGGCGACTTTCCGCTGTCGCGCGCCGCCGCGACGCCAGCGCCGGCGCCTGCGTCCCCACGGGCCGCGCCCGTCGAGCGCGTCGCACCGTCCGATCTCAACCTCGATCGCGCCGAGCGGCAGTTGATCGAGGCGGCGCTCAAGAAACACGCCTTCAACATCTCCAACGCCGCCGCCGAACTCGGGCTGACGCGCGGCACGCTCTATCGCCGGATGGAGAAGCATGGACTTTAGGCGGCGCTTCGCCGTCCGGCTCGCGTTCCGATCGGCGATCCTCGTCGCGGCGATCGGGGCGCTGGTCTGGCTGGTGCTGCATGCGGCGCTGCCGGCGACGAGCCTGCTCGTCGGCGCGATCGTGATCTGGGCCGCGGCGGCGATCTGGTCGCTTGTGCGATCGACCAATGTCGAGCTCGAACGCTTCGTCTCCGCGCTCAATCATGGCGACCTCGCGCAGGGCTTCGCCAAACCCGGCCGTGGCAGCGGCTTCGAGGAGCTTGGCGATGCGCTCGAGCGCGCGATGCGGCGGCTGCGCGACGAGCGCGCGGCGAGCGCCGCCGAGAACCGCTTCGCCAGCGCGCTGGTCGATGGCGCGCCGACGCCGCTGCTCGCGATCGACGGCGAGGGACGGATCGAGCTTTCCAACAAGGCCGCGCGCCGGCTGTTCAGCCAGGTCGACGGCGTGCGCGCCGCGGATTTCGCGCCCTATGGCAGCGAGTTCGTCGAAGCGCTGGAGGGCGTGCTGCCCGATAGCCGGCGGATGTGCCGGATGCTCGTCGGCGGGCTGCCCCAGCGCGCGATGCTGGCGGCGACGACGGTCGAGCGCGGCGGCGCGGTGTGGCGGATCGTCTCGGTGCAGATCATCCAGCGCGAGCTCAACGCCGCTGAGATCGCGGTGCAGACCGATCTCGTGCGCGTGCTGACGCACGAGATCATGAACTCGATGACGCCGGTCACCTCGTTAGCTGCGAGCGCGGCCGAGCTGATGGCCGAGATCGACGACGGCACGGACGAGGCGGTGGGCGACGCGCGGCTCGCGGTCGAGACGCTGGCGCGGCGTGCGGAAGGGATCATGCACTTCGTCGAGACCTATCGCACCTTCAGCCGTGCGCCTGAGGTCCATCGCCACCCGTTCGCGGCGCGGCGATGGGCGGATCAGCTGGTCCGCCTGTTCGCCGCGACGCCGCAGGCGGCGGGTGTGGCGCTCGATCTGGCGTTTGGCGACGATATCGATCTGATCGACGGCGACGCCGATCTGCTGACGCAGGTCGTGCTCAACCTGATGAAGAACGGCGCCGAGGCCGCGGCCGCGCACGGCGATGTGCCGCGACTGGGTCTGTCGATCGCGGCGTTGCAGGCGGGGCGCGTCGGCATCACCGTGTCGGACAATGGTCCGGGCGTCGCCGCGAACCATGTCGAGGACGTCTTCCTGCCGTTCTTCACCACCAAGCGCGACGGGACGGGCGTGGGCCTCAGCTTCGCGCGGCAGGTCGTGCTGCTGCATGAAGGCGCGATCGGCCTCACTACCAACGCGATGGGCGGCGCCAGCTTCGAGATCGTGCTGTAGGGCGCGGCCGGCGGCGCCTGCCGCTGCCCCCGCCCCGCTCTCGTCAGAACAGCGCGGAGAAGATCGCGTAGAGCACGCCGGCGAGCAGGATCGAGCAGGGCAGCGTCAGCACCCAGGCCATCACCATGTTGCGCAGCGTCGAGACCTGCAGCCCCGATCCATTGCCCGCCATCGTACCCGCGACGCCCGAGGAGAGAACGTGCGTGGTCGAGACGGGGAGGCCGAAGCTGTCCGCGAGCCCGATCGTCGCCATCGCGACGAGTTCGGCGGACGCGCCCTGCGCATAGGTGAGGTGCGTCTTGCCGATCTTCTCGCCGACGGTGACGACGATCCGCTTCCAGCCGACCATCGTGCCGAGCCCCAGCGCGAAGGCGACCGCGACCTTCACCCAGGTCGGGATGAAGCGCGTCGCCTTGTCGAGATCGCCCTTATAGGCGGCGAGCGCCTTGCCGTCGGCGCCCGGGAAGGCGGTCTTGTCGGTGGTCAGGTGCTTGATCGCTTCGGAGGCGAGATACATGTCGTTGCGCATGTTCTTGGTCGCACCGGCGGGCACGTGCGCCAGCGTGCCGTAGGTCGTCACCTGCCGGTCGATGTCGCCGGTGAGCGCCGCGAGCGCCGGAATGGTGGTGGCGTCGGCTTTCTTGGTGGTGAGGAAGTTGGTCACGCCGCCGCGCGGGTCGGTCGGAACGGGTGCGCCGGCGGCGTGGGTCGTAAGCGCCTTCTGCGCCGCGGTCGCGTCGGTGTGGAATTGTGCGGCATATTGCGCGGGCACGGCGCGGTTGAGCGCATAGGCGGTGGGCACGGTGCCGATCAGGATCAGCATGATCAGGCCCATGCCCTTCTGGCCGTCGTTCGATCCGTGCGCGAAGCTGACGCCGGTGCAGGTGAAGATCAGCAGGCAGCGGATCCACAACGGCGGCGGCGCGCCGTCCTTGGGCGCCTCGTACAGCTCCTTGTTCTTGATCAGCAGCTTGGCGATCCAGAACAGCAGCAGCGAACCGAAGAAGCCGAGCAGCGGCGACAGCAGCAGCGAATAGCCGATCGTCCTGGCTTGGCTCCACTCGACGCCCGACGTGCCGCCGCGGCCGTGCAGTAGCGCGTTGGCGACGCCGACGCCGATGATCGATCCGATCAGCGTATGCGAGCTCGAATTGGGGATGCCGAACAGCCAGGTCGCGAGGTTCCAGATGATCGCCGCGATCAGCAGCGCGAATACCATCGCGAAGCCTGCGTCCGAGCCGACCTGGAGGATCAGCTCGACGGGCAGCAGCGAGACGATGCTGAACGCGACCGCGCCGGTCGACAGCAGCACGCCCAGGAAATTGAAGAAGCCCGACCAGACGACGGCCACCTGCGGCGCCATCGAATTGGTGTAGATCACCGTCGCGACGGCGTTGGCGGTATCGTGGAAGCCGTTGACGAACTCGAAGCCCAGCGCGATCAGCAGCGCGACGAACAGCAGCGCGAAAGGCAGGAAGGCGGCGGCGTGGACGTGCGCGGCGGCGGCGTCGCTGTAGATGCTCGAGGCGACGTAGCCGATCGCGACGACGATCGCGGCGAGGAAGCCGATCTTGCCCGCCGGGCCCAGACCCTTGTCGAGATCGGTCCGGCCGGCGATCTGCGGCCGTTCCATTGTCGCATTAGCTGCTGTCGCGTTCACTGCGAATCTCCCGTTTCACGGGAAGGTTAACGCGCGTTTGTGACAGTTCCGTGCCGTCAGGCGGCGATGCGCAGGCGGCAGTGGACGAGCCCGCCAAGGAACTGCGCGGTGCAGCGCGCCCAGCTGTAGCGCCGCCCCGCCTCGGCGCAGCGCGCGCGGTCTAGCGTCAGCGCCTGCCGCGTCGCCTCGGCCAGATCGTGATGCATCACGCCCATGCCGGGCGCGTCGAGCACGTCGAGCGGGCCGGGGACGGGATAGGCGGCGACCGGCGTCCCGCAGGCCAGCGCCTCGATCATCACCAGGCCGAAGGTGTCGGTGCGGCTCGGGAAGACGAGCACGTCGGCCCCGCGATAGGCCGCCGCGAGCCGCTCGCCAGACAGGCTGCCCAGGAAGCGGACGTGGGGATAGCGCGCGCGCAGCGTCGCGAGCGCCGGGCCGTCGCCGACGACGACCTTGGTGCCCGCGACGTCGAGCCACAGGAATGCCTCGATATTCTTCTCGACCGCGACGCGGCCGACATGAAGCAGGATCGGGCTGTCGACGTTCGCATATTCCGCCAGCGTCTGGCCGTCTGGCGCGAACAGCGCGGTATCGACGCCGCGCGACCAGCGGTGCGTGTGGGGCAAGCCCCGCGAGTGGAGCTCGGCCTCGAGCGTGGGGGTCGCGGCGAACACCGCCGCGGCAGGCATGTGAAAGCGCCGCACCGGTGCCCAGAACCAGTCGGCGGGCAGGCGTGTCCGCAGCGCGAGATAATCGGGGAAGCGCGTGTGGAAGGAGGTGGTAAACGGCAGGCCGCGATCGAGGCACCAGCGTCGCGCCGCCCAGCCGAGCGGTCCTTCGGTGGCGATGTGGACGGCCTCGGGATCGAACGCCGCGAGCCGCCGCGCAAGCGCCGGCCCCGCGAGCAGCGCGAGGCGGATTTCCGGATAGGTCGGGCAGGAGACGGTCGCGAAGCCGTCGGGCGTGATCGCATCGACCCTATGGCCTTCGCCGCGCAGCCGTTCCACGGTCGTCGTCAGCGTGCGGACGACGCCGTTGACCTGCGGCGCCCAGGCGTCGCTGACCAGCGCGATCCTCATGCGAGGACGGGCTCGGCGACTTGCGCCGGTGCCGCCTTCGCGCGCATCGCCTCCGCGCGGCGTCGCTCGGCCCAGTCGAGAATCTCGATCGTCCCGTCGGCCTGTTCGACGAGCGCGGTGCAGCTCTCCACCCAGTCGCCGTCGTTATAATAGGTGATATCGCCGAACTGGCGGATCTCGGCGGAATGGATATGCCCGCAGACGACGCCGTCGACATGACGGTCGGCGGCGGCCTGGGCCACCACCTCCTCATATTTGGAGATGAACGATACCGCATTCTTGACGCGCTTCTTGAGGTGCGCGGCGAGCGACCAATAGGGCAGGCCGAACCGTTTGCGCACGCCGTTGACCAGCGCGTTCGACTTGAGCAGCATCGTGTAGGCGCTGTCCCCCAGAAACGCGAGCCAGCGCGCGTACATCACGATACTGTCGAACTGGTCGCCGTGGAGGACGAGCAGGCGGCGCCCGTCGACGGTGACGTGGATGTCCTCGGGCAGAAGTTCGACGTCGCCGAAATGCAACCCGGTGAAATCGCGGAACGCCTCGTCGTGATTGCCGGGAATATAGACGACGCGCGCGCCGCGCTTGGCCATCTTGAGCACGCAGCGCACCACGTCGTTGTGCGCGGCCGGCCAGTACCAGCCCTTGCGCAGCTGCCAGCCGTCGACGATGTCGCCGACCAGGTACAGCGTCTCGCACTCGATCGACTTGAGGAAGTCGAGCAGCAGCTCGGCATTGCAGCCCGGCGTGCCGAGATGGGTGTCCGAGATCCACACGGTGCGGAAGCGGAGCCGCGGCTTATGGCGGTCGCGCTGCTCGCCGTCGCGCAGCCAGGCGGGAAGCGCCTCGTGACGCGGCCGCGGATCGCGGCGGTCCCCCGCATCCTTGCGGGCGGTGATCGGCAAGGTCGGCAAGGACGCCATGCGCCGCTCCTGATCTGCGACGGCCGCGCCGCCAGTCGTCACATCCTTAGGCGTCCAACAAGATAGTAAGATGAAACGGCGATGACGGGTTTCTTACAATCGGCTTTACAACAAAATGTAGTGGTCCTGTCGCCAAACTGAAACCGAGGACTGCAAGATGCGATCGGATAGACGGCGTCATGTTAGCGTCGTTAGCCTGGCACGGGAGCGCTGATCGCGATGCTGCCTCAGATGAGTACCGATAGTGTGGCGCTGGCCTATGATCGCTGGGCGCCGGTCTATGATCTCGTGTTCGGGCCGGTGTTCCGGCAGGGACGATCCGCCGCGATCGTGGCGGCGGAAAAAATTGGTGGTCGGATCCTCGAGGTCGGTGTCGGCACGGGCATCTCGCTGCCCGGCTACAAGCCGTCGAGCCGGCTGACCGGCGTCGATATCTCCGAACCGATGCTCGACAAGGCGCGCCGGCGCGTGCGCCGGCTGGGGCTCGCCAATGTCGAGGCGATCCAGGTCGGCGACGCCGAGGCGCTCGATTTCCCCGACGCCGCGTTCGACGTGGTGGTCGCGCAATATGTTGTCTCTGCGGTGCCCAATCCCGAGCGCGCTCTGGACGAGTTCGTGCGCGTCGTGAAGCCCGGCGGCGAGATCATCATCACCACGCGCGTCGGTGCCGAAGGTGGCATCCGCAAGACGATCGAGAAGGGGCTGATGCCGGTCACCAGCCGGCTCGGCTTCCGCACAGACTTCCCGTTCGAACTCTATACCGATTGGGCGAAGGACCGCAGCGACGTCACGCTGGTCGAAAAGCGCGCGCTGCCGCCGCTCGGCCATTTCTCGCTCGTCCGCTTCGCGCGGCACGACAGCCCCAAGGGACATGCCTGATGGCGGCGCTCCGCAAATTGCAGTTCGAGGCCGACGACGGCTCCGCGGGCTTCCGCGCGCAGCTCGCCGAGCAGCGGTGGGACGATCACCGCTTCTATCATCACAGCCTCGTCAACCAGAGCCTGCACTTCGTCAGCGCCTGCACCTTCCTCACCGCCTATGCGCTGCTGTTCAAGGACCCCGCGATCGCCAGCCTGCTCGCCTGGGGCGTCGCGATGACCAGCCGCCAGGCCGGTCACTTCTTCTTCGAGCCCAAGGGCTATGATCACGAGAACCAGGCCACGCACCACTATAAGGAAGAGGTCAAGGTCGGCTACAATCTGTTCCGCAAATGGGTGCTGATGAGCATCTGGGCGGCGGTGCCGATCATGCTGGCGCTGCAACCCAGCCTGTTCGGCACGCTCGAGGCGCCGACGGGGTTCGTCGGCTATCTGCGCCATGTCGGGATCGGCTGGCTGGGCCTGGGAGTCAGCGCGATCGTCTTCCGCTCGCTCCAGCTGTTCGTCCAGCGCGACATCGAGACCGGGCTCGTATGGGCGACCAAGATCGTCACCGATCCGTTCAACGACTTCAAGATCTACCGCACCGCGCCCGTGCGCCTGCTCAAGGGCGAACGGGTCGAAGATCACGACGACCGCATCGCGGCTTGAAGGCGACAAACATACGATAGCCGTTCGTCCTGAGTAGGGACTGAGCTTGTCGAAGGCCCGTATCGAAGGGGAGGCTGCCACCCAGCCACCCATCCTTCGATACGGGCCTTCGACAAGCTCAATGGCTACTCAGGACGACCGGTTATCGTATGTGGCCACATGAGACCGCTCGTGCCTACCGCCCCAGCTTCGCCCGCACCGTCTCGCGCAGCACCTGGCGGCGCAGCGCCTTGTTGGTCACCCCAGGCGCCTGCCACCACCAGCCGTCGGCCTGCATCGCGCGCGCCGCGGCGACGAATTTGTCGACCACCAGCGCGAAGGCGGCATCGTCATAGTCGAGGCTGAAGATCAACCGCCCGGTGCCGACCCAGCTCAACGCCAGCCCCTCCGCGCGGAGATAATATTGCAGCATCCAATTGTAGCGCGACGGTGTCTGGTAGGTGACCGTCCAGATCGTCGAGAGATGCGCGACGCGGACCGGCAGCGTCTCCACCTCCA